>JAESGO010000045.1_pt1 | contig 128125 bp, 111 predicted proteins | sample 9269701 | NCBI WGS metagenome assembly JAESGO01 (sample SAMN15720690, study PRJNA650881) | algae metagenome | isolation source: Hormoscilla sp. CMT-3BRIN-NPC48 and co-occurring heterotrophs from... | place: USA: Clark Mountains Wilderness, California | collected 2010-04-18 | reverse complement strand
GGCTGCCGCAATGAACGAGGCGGGTTGTATGGCTTGCTCGAAGGCATCCGGCACGAAGCTGGCATGGGCGGTGCGGCCGACCCCGCGCATGATATAGCGATGCTCGACAACAGCCGTTATCGATCATTTGCCCGTTTGCTGCGGTTCTGCTATAACCCATCCGCCGGCTTCTATTCTTCGCAGCACAGCAACGGAGAGGCAAGGCCGTCCTACTCAAGACATGGACTCAGTCCAATTTTGTTCGGCCCCTGACCGACGAGTTCGTCAGCCGATTGCACTGACGCTCCTTTTAAATTATTGCATACTTGCGGTCAGCACAGCTCAGCTATCAATACGATGAGCCTTGCCCGGGACGTCGCCATCGCCATAGAGGCCGGTGGCTGGAGATCGTCAGTAGCCGTCGCGCGCTACAGAACTGAGGTCCACTCGCACTCCCTGTTAGGAAATGATCAGGAGTTTTTTGAGATACAAATTATAGCCACTGGAGAGGAACTCGGCAGCAAGCCTTTCAAGCTGATCTGGCTCTGACGCATATTTGCTGATGTCGACTCCTAAGTTGCGCCCGCCATTCGGGCCTGCAGCGGATCGAGCTTTGCGCGACCGTACATCTGGCGCTTCAGATTTGAGGCGCGTGATCTGACCTTCAGTTTGTCCATTGGACCAGGGAGAGAGGATGGCGTTTCTGACTGCGGTAATGTCCTTTTCGATACCGTTGACAAACGAGCTAACCAGGCTGGTCTTGGCCCCCTGCAGCCATACATCCAGTCTTAAGGCTGTTTTAGAGCGGATCATCGACTGGAAGTCGCTTATGGTGGTGCGGGCCACAACCAGATCGCAGCGCTGTCGCGTCCACTTCATGCGCAATGTGCTGGCCCATGCTGGTAAGAGTGGGCGGCGAGTCGCCAGCGCCTTCATCGCCACCGCCTTCGCAAAAGAGACGGCCGAGGCGGCTAGCCGCCAATGGCGCGCCGTCGCCGACCAGATCCGCCCCAAGGTGCCCAAGCTCGCCACCATCATGGACGAGGCTGAAACTGACGTGCTGGCTTATATGCCCTTCCCCAAAGAGCATCGCGTCCAGCTCCACAGCACCAACCCGATCGGACGGGTCAACGGTGAGATAAAGCGCCGCACCGAGGTTGTGGGCATCTTCCCGAACGACGACGCCATCATCCGGCTGGTCGGTGCCATCCTGATCGAACAAAATGACGAGTGGTCCGTACAGAGGTCTCGATACATGACGCTGGCGTCCGTCGCGCAGTCGAGCGATGATCCTCTCGTCAGCCTGCCAGCCGTGGCGCGCTGACCAACCCGGCCCATGCCGGAAAGCGTCAAGGCCCAGCCTCAGCTACACCACGCTGTGGGGCACAATCGATTTCTGGACCAACGATATGAAGCACTGGTTAGAACAGCGATAGCGACTGCATCAGACAAACGGCCTGTATCGAGGGAACCGCAGTCACAATTGGTCGTTTGGACCGCATCCCTTTGGTCATCGCCAATGTTTCGAGGCTGCCGCGATAATATGCCGGAGCAGCTCACCTTGGATCGCGTCGTGCAGTGCGTGAGGTCCAAAATGCAAGCAAGCGGAGCGCCATACCCGGCAGCAAACTTACGCGGCAGCCTCCACACACTTTCGACAGTCTTGGGAGGCGCCTAGAGAGTTTGGTTTGACCTGCGGTAATCATGCCTAGTAACGATAAAAGCCTCTCGGACTGGCACGCCAATTAGTGCCGGCGATGCCAACACTGTTCATACCCAGCAAGATGACCAGGGCAACATCGCCATTCTGAGCCAGTCGGGTATCGGCAACGCAGCGTTGCTGATTCAGGTAGGTGGCGGCAATGCCGCCCTCATGCGGCAGATCGGCAGCGGCAATCTTGCATCCGTGTCCCAGACCAATGGCGGTCATACCGCGGTTCTGACCCAGCAAGGGACCGGTAATTCAGCGTTTATCGTGCAGAAATAGTCGCGCTCATCGACGCGAGTACTACCTCTCTTCTTGGGCCTGAACGCCAGGTCAAGTTCCGACAGTACGATTTCGCAGTCGCTTGAGAATTGCCGGCACGATCACGACCCAGCCCCAACCGAAGCAGAGGCCGATCGAGGCTCCAACGGACTTCCAAATGGCATCCCTGAAACGGCCGTGCCGGTCTGGACGAAGCTCCTGCAGAATTTCCAGCTCAAACGCTCCCAGGAATACGATAGCAGCGGCGAACTAAATATGCCTCGGGTAGGCAATGGCAAACAGAAAGCCAAGAAGCATGAACGCCAAGGCTCTTTCGGCATTCACCGAGATGGGCAAGCGTGGACGAAGGCCGAGCGGCGACAAGGTGGCGGCAACTATGACGAAAAGCGCGATCCAGGCCGCTGCAACAAGGTAATTCTGGCGTTTCATACGCGCTTCTTAGCCGCCAGACATGCTGCTGAATATAGCAACCGCCAGAAGTGGTTTATGGCACCAGGCAAGACAGCAAAACAGCATGCAACCAGTCCTGCCGAGCCTGGGGTGCGGGCGCACGTTAACCATTTGTTAATCATTGGGTCGCATGCTCTTTTGATGATTGACCCAAGCCATACCGGGACCGCGCGACGATACCCAAATGCCATGCCGCGAGGTGTGACATTGATGGTACTGGCACTGCTTGCCTGGGCATTTGTCATTAGTGTAGGCATCGCTTTCTGGCGCCTTTTGCCTGCCATCATCGGCGGCTGAAATCTACCAGGGAGCGGCATGCTTTCAGATCCACGGCGGCCTCCGTTAACTTTACTCCTGCTTTGGCAACCTGCCAGTCAAAAAAAACTCGGCACCAAAAGAATATTCGAGTATTCTTCTGTTCGCGGTGAATACTGAACTGCCTGCCAATTCCCCATCGCTCCGCGACGCGGTTATTACGGCATGCGAGCCAACAAAGATGCCGACCTACGGATGGCCATTTACCCAGTCGTTGAAAGCCAGATTGCTCGCGTGCTTCATCGCAGTCCAGACTTCTGGAATTGTGCCGAAGAAGTATGGAATGTAAGCGAAGGCGAGCGGCAGAGATTTCCGAAGGCAATCTACTTGCCCGGTCAACTCGAGCGGATCGAAAGCACCGTCTTCGGCAGTTTGAACGACACAATTGTCGCCCTCATCAAGGACGAAGAGCAGAATATCAGTCCAACGGTCGCCGCGCGGTTCCGTGACGTCTTGCTGTTTGACGGCGTACTCTACAAGAGCGGCGCAGTCCATCACCTGGCCAAGCGCACCCGGTTTGCACCGCCACTGGGTCAAGCGCCCCGCATCAGACTCGGATCGCTTTACGACAGCTGGGTGGGCGTTCGGTACTTCGGCAACTGGCTGATGGACGATTGCGAAACCTACCGCCTTGCCGAAGCGACCGGCCAGCCGGTCACAATCCACCCGAGCGCCTCCGGGCACCGCCAGGAGTATGAGCAGAGACTGTCCATATCGCCGATGCGAACCAGTTTTGCGCATTTTGAAGAGCTCATCTTGTTCAACGATCTAGCCAACAATTCCGGCAAGAGAGCCAGGGCAGCCGACCGCAGGCGACGTCTCGTGGGAACCATACCGCCAGTGGCCGCGCATCCTGGCGTATTCTTGATGCGCGGTCAGACCGGCGACCCACGGCTTCTCGTCGACGAACAACGCCTGGCCGAGGGCCTTGCTGCCAAGTATGGCATCAAGATCGTCCACATCATGGAACATTCGGTCGAGAGCCTCGTGAAGCTTTGCGCAGGTGCGCGTCTTCTTATTGGCGTCGAGGGTAGCCAGCTTACGCATGCGCTCGCCGCCATGCCTCCGGGCGGCACAATGCTCGTGCTAATGCCTCCAGACCGTGTCACGTCTGCCATGAAGCTGATGACCGACCGGCTTGACCTCAATTTTGCAATGGTCATCGGTAGTGGCACTACCGGCGGCTTTAAAATTAACTCAAATGAGATCGAGGCAACTTTGGATCTACTGCCCTGACTTCCCTTGATAACAACACTTGCGTATGGTCGCCGAAGTACTGAACGGCAGTTCCATTTGCGACGTCGGCAAGCGTTTTTTGCCCAGCGGTCGAAGTATGGATGAACTGGGGGCGCCAGGGATGTGGGACGAAATAGTTCGCGACTACGAAATCCACGGGCGCTCGCTGACCGAGCCATCTTTCGTATCGTTGGTGATTTTTCGATACGGAAAATGGTCCATCCAGCGCAAGCATCGCCTGACGCGAGTGATCGCCAGCTTCATTTATGGGCTACTTAAACTTTTCATTCTAAACGTTACCAAAATCTGGATTCCGCCGCAGACGACGATTGGCAAGGACTTCCACATCATCCATGCCGAAGGTTCGCTATCGATCCATCCCGACGCAATCATCGGCGATCGGGTTGGTGTGATGCACAATGTTACAATTGGCACCAACATGGGTCCGGGCGCACCACAAATTGGCAACGACGTGTTCATTGGGGTGAACTCGACCGTGCTGGGTAAAATCAAGATTGGTGACCGTGTCCGGATTGCCGCCAATACGGCGGTGACGACGAACGTGCCGTCTGACTCGGTGGTGGTCGGATCCCCCGCGAAAATCTACCCCCGCCTGACACTCCTGCGCACACCCGACCGAGCAAGTGCAAAATGATCAGTGGAACGATCGTCGGTGCTGACGCGCCGATTTGGGAGTTGCTGTGGGCAAATCTACCTGAGCGCCAAGACAAGGTATGTCTGGTCGATCCGGATCGATCCGTGACCTATGCCGACGTGGCGCGGGAGGCCGATCAACTGGCCGGACGCCTGCAGTCGCTCGGTATCTCGGCAGGCGATCGTGTCATCGTTCAATTCCGCAAAAGCATCGATGAAGTCGTTGCCATGCACGCCGTCTGGCGCCTTGGCGCGGTGATGGTCAACGTGAATTACCAGTGGACCGCAGATCAGCTGACCTACGTGGCAGCGGATTGCCGCGCGCGGGTCGCCATCGTCTCGGCCAGCTCGGCCAAATCACTGCGCGCTGCCAATCTGCCCGTCACACTGGAGCACGTGATTGTCCGGGGCTCCCTGGGGCAGGAACAGATAGAGCCGCGCTTCAGCCCATGGGGCGATCCGGTCGCCGGTGCGGACCGCTTCCAGGCCCATTCGGCAGATCCGGGCGCGCTTTGCGCCATAATCTACACGTCCGGGTCAACCGGCAGGCCCAAGGGCGTCATGCTCAGCCATCGCAACATCCGCATCGGTGCTCTGTCGGTGACAGAGTATCTGGGGCTGGATGACAGCGATCGACTTCTTTCCATCCTGCCCTACAGTTTCGATGCCGGCCTTAATCAGCTGACCACCATGCTGCTCGTGGGTGGCACGGTCGTCCATCAACCGGTTCCAATCGCCTCCGAAATCGTGGCCGCAGCCCGGCGCCACTCAGTCACCGGCATTGCCGGCGTGCCGCCACTGTGGTCGATGATCGTGCGCTATCTGGTCGATGCACCAACGCAGTTGCCGGCGCTGCGGCGCATCACCAATACCGGTGGCAAGATTTCTCCAGACATCCTGGCGGCCATGCCGACGGCCTTTCCGGGCGCTCACATATTCCTGATGTACGGGCTGACGGAGTCGTTCCGCTCAACCTTTCTGGCGCCGGAAAAGTTCGCAAGCAAGATGGGTTCGATCGGGCAAGCAGTGCCCTACTCCCAGGTCTTTGCAGTGCGCAAGGGACAGGGGCGCGCCAAGCCTGGCGAACAGGGTGAGCTTGTTCATGCGGGGCCCCTCATCTCGCTGGGTTATTGGGAGCGTCCGGACGATACGGCCGCGCGTATTCGCCCATGTCCTGAGCTGGCCAGCGAAATCGGCGACCAAAACGTGGTCTGGTCAGGCGACCTGATAGAAGTCGACGAGGACGGTGACCTCTGGTTCGTCGGCCGCATGGACGACATGATCAAGACGATGGGATTCCGGGTCAGCCCGACCGAGGTCGAGGACGCAGTTGCACGGACCGGACTGACACAGGAAAGTGTGGCCTTTGGCAGGGAAGATGCTGATCGCGGGCAGACAGTCCACGTGGCTTGCACCCTGCATGACGTCGCAGACGCCGAAGGTTTGCGGGCCGCCCTCCGCCAAACAATGCCATCGTACATGCTACCCTCAACTGTCTACAAATGGCCGGGCATAATGCCTCGTACGGCCAGTGGAAAGCTGGACCGGCCCGCCGTCATCGCTGCCTGCACACAGGGTCAAGTAGACGTCATCAACTAAGTTCGGAAAGAGCCCATGACTACCAAGACACCAGTAAACGCCGCCGACCTGCGCGAGTATCTTCAGACCGAGTTGTCGATCGACCAGACGCTGGAGAACGACACGGAGCTGTTCTCGACCGGCTTGCTGGACTCTGTCTCCATGATGAGTGTCATCATGTTTCTCGAGCAACGCACCGGCGGCGAGGTGCGGCCGGCAGATGTAACGTTGGACAATTTTGATACGATCGGTAGGATTATTGCCTATGCTGCCACCCTGGATTGATCTTGATCCTCTCCTGAAAAGCGCTGCAGACCAATTCGGCACCCCCAGCTATCTCTATGTGGCAGATCGCATTCAATCGCGCCTGGACCAACTCGAGCAAGATTTCGGACAGTGGTTCAGGCTAAGCTACGCCGTAAAGGCCAACCCGAATACCGCGCTCCTTGGATGGCTGCGCGGACGTGTGCCCTACCTGGATGTCTCCTCCATCGGGGAAGTCCGCACGGCCCTCGCAGCGGGCTGGCAGGCCGCTGAGCTGAGCTTCACCGGGCCTGCTAAGCGACGGTCCGAAATTGAGGAAGCAATAACCGTCGGCGTCGGCGAACTTGTGTTGGAAAGCCTTGAGGAAGCGCATGTCGCGAACGAGCTTGCCAATGCTCAGGGGCGCCGCCAGCGCGTGCTGGTGCGACTAGCGCCGGACTATGTTCCAAAGGGTTTCGGAGATCATATGGCGGGTCGCCCAAGCCCTTTTGGCATAGACGTCGAGGAGGCAGAGTCCGCCCTGGGACAGATCGCGGCAATGCGTCACCTGCAGATAGTCGGCCTCCATATCTATTCGGGCACCCAATCCCTTAAGCCGGCCGCAATAATCGAAAACTGGCGGATTTTCCTCTCCGTGTTTCGCCGGTTCTGCGAGATGATGGACGTCGCTCCAGAGCGCCTTGTCTTTGGCTCCGGCTTGGGCATTCCCCATCACTTTGGCGACGTTGCGCTCAACACTGCCGAAATCGCCGCGGAGATCGGCCGGGACCTCAAAGAGTTCAGACAGGATGGACGTTTCGCGGACACCGAGCTTGTCCTCGAACTTGGCCGACATCTGGTGGGCGAAGCAGGTGTCTTTCTGACCGGTGTGCTACGGGTCAAGCCGTCGCGCGGCGCACAGGTGGTGCTGTGTGACGGCGGCATGAACGCCCATCTTGCTGCAACTGGACAGTTCGGCATGGTGCTGCGTCGCAACTATATGATGCATCTGGTCGGTGGGAGGACGGGCCTGCAAAAATATGACCTTCATGGTCCACTCTGCACGTCCATCGACCGGCTGGCGGCAGGCGCGGAACTTCCAGTGCTGGCCAGCGGTGATGTGATCGCCATTCACCCCAGCGGGGCATATGGTCCAACGGCAAGCCCCATGCACTTCATCTCTCACCCATTGCCTCGCGAGCTGTTTGCAGAAGGCGGACAGATCGCCGACGTTACCCCTTGGCCCGTCTGAATGGAACAAATGGCACCAGATGAGCCCACATCGTCCAGCTTGAGCGCGGATCGCACCCAGTTTTTAGGTGTGTCGTTTGATTGCTTGTCGCAGGCCCAGGTCATTGCCCAGGTTCAACAGCGTAGCCCGCAAGACGGTTTCGCCTATGTGGTAACGCCCAATGTTGATCATGTGGTTCGTCTCGCCAAACAGCCATCTGCGGTCACCTACTACCAGCAAGCCTGGCTTTGCCTGTGTGACAGCCGGCCTCTTCAGCTTATGTCCCGCACGGTCGCGCGCCCGCTGACGCACGTGACGGGCTCGGATCTGACCAAGCTCATATTTGAGAAAGTCGTGCAGCCGGACGACACGATAACGCTTATCGTTGCCCGCGACGAAATTGCGCACAAGCTTGTGGCCCGCTTCCCGCGGGTGCGCTTCTACTGGCATGTACCGCCGCTTGGTGTGAGCGAGCAGCCTCAAGCCTTGCGCGACGTGGTCGATTTCATCGTTGGCCACCCTGCCCGGTTCAGCTTCATTGCCATTGGCAGCCCGCAGTCCGAGGTCATTGCTGCCCAGACCCATGCCTCAGGCATGGCGCACGGTACGGCCTTCTGCGTTGGCGCCTCACTGGAATTTATCACGGGCGATCGTGCGCGCGCGCCGGCTTGGATGAACCGCAGCGGGTTGGAGTGGCTGCACCGCATCGCGACCGAGCCACGCCGCCTATGGAAGCGATATGTCTACGCTGTGCCGCCCCTAGTGCGGCTGTATTGGCTTGAGCTTGTTGGTCGACAACGACCCTAGCGGGTCGGCCGGCCGCGAACGCCGCTACTCAGCGGCGTTTCTCCGTATGGCACTCGCATTGCCTGCGGTGAGCAGTCGACGAATGTGATCGCTCAAAACTCGAACATTTGGGTCAAGGACCATGGAGTCGTGATCACCGGGAACAACCACAACTAACAGCTTGCCCACGTAGGGCGTCCATCCATTGTCCTCAAGAAAGAAGTTGCGGTCCGCGACAAGCTTCCGACCATTCGAGAGATGGTACTCGATCTGCGGGTTCGGGCGGAACAGCGTCACTTCGCCCGGGTAGGGTTTGACCTCATAGCGCGCCAGCGCCCGGTAGAATGCGGCCTCTACCAATTCGTTGTTCAGCCGATCAGACCCACGCTCCGTCGTCAGCGCATTCTGCTTTTCGCGCTCGAGCCTGCGCCAGGCCAGCTTGCCGGAAACCCAGGACGCAACAAGCCCTACACCCTCGCGGCGTAAGTCCTGCAGCCTGATGTTGGCCTTGTCGAGCGTCGACAAGCTTGGCTGCGCGGGCACTGGCGTGTCGAGCATGACAAGATGGCTGACCTGTTCGCCCACGGCCAGCAGTTGCTGGGCCATCTCGTAGGCAACTACGCCGCCGCCAGAGAAGCCGGCAACCATATAGGGGCCTTTCGGCTGGACGGCGCGCATCTCGGCAATGCAGCTCGCCGCTGCTTCCTCGAAGGTTTCGTGTGGCGGAGTGGTACCGTAAATGCCCCGGGCCTGCAGCCCATACACTGTTCGCTGCGTACCCAGCTGCCGCGCCAGTTGCCGCAGATTGAGAACATTGCCGAACATGCCTGCGCAGATGAACAGCGGTGTCGCGCTCTTGTCGACCTGTACATGCATGGCGACGCGATGAATCAACTCGTGGACGGGTTCGGCAGCGCCGGATGGCTGAACGTCCACCTCGTCATTGGCCGCTACGGGCAACAGCTTGGCGAGAAGGCCGATCGTCGGCGCTTCAAAGAGCGTGGATATGGGGAGATCCACGCCAAACTCTTTTCGAATGGAGCGGAAAAGGCGAACGGCAATGAGGGAGTGACCGCCAATGTCGAAGAAGTTATCGTCCACGCCGATTTGTTTGACGCCGATGAGCTCGCGCCAGAATTCTGCAATCCGGACTTCCGTCGCAGATGCCGGCGCAACAAAGGTGCTATTGAGGTCGGCAGGCCGACCGAAGTCCTGGCTGGATTTGCCGGGTCCGCTCCCCAAGCGCTGCGCACGTTTGACCAACTCAGGCAAATCGATCGAGCTCACGATCGGCTGGATCGAGCCACTTGCAAGTGCCCGCTCCAGAACGTCCAACGCCTCACAGGGCAGGATGCCCTGGCGTACTTGTCGAGCCAACTGCTTCTGGGCGGTACCAGATACTGTTTGCACGCGGCGCCGCGGTTGAACGCTGACAAGGCTCTGTGCCGCCTCAAGGCGGCGGAGCAGCAGCTTATCAACGGCCAGTACAGCATTGCCGTCGAGCGTCGCCAAAACGACGTCAAAACAAGCGAAACCGTCTCCGTAGGACGTGCTGCCGGCAAGACGGACCCAGCTGACGACTTCACCCGGTATTGGCGCAAGTTGCGTGATGCGAGCGTAGGACGCAGGCGCCCAAAGCGTCTTTGAACCAGCATAGCCAGGCACGATATCCATGGCGAAGCCGGTGGCGATATCCAGAATGCCCGGATGGGCCTGATAGCCCGCCACAAGATCACCTTTGAATTTCTCCGAGAGTGAAAGGCGAGCAAAGGCTTCGCCAATTCCTGATCGCTGGCTGCGGAGAACTTGCCAACGGGGACCAAAACGCAAGTGTTCTTCCTGCGCCGATGCAAGGGCATGCCCAGGCTCGGCCTCTCGAATGCGCAGCGTGCACCGCGATTCAATCGCGGCAATATTCACCTTGATGGCGGCGGATTGCACCGGGGTGAGGCGAGCAAGTGCGTTGATGGTCAGGGCGCCCGCGCCGAACGAAGCGACGGTAACCTTGTAGATCCCCTGCTCAAAGCCGATGCTCAAGCGAACCGACAGCTTTTGTCCGTCCGGGGCAAACATAGGGCTCCGGAATTCGAGATCTTCTATCGCCAGCGCCGGTAGCTGGGCCTCACGCATAGCCTGGGAGATGAGTTCGATATAACCAGTGCCTGGCAAAAGTGCTTCGCCTGAGGCCAGGCGATGTTCGTCGAACAGCCAGTCACTTTTCGCATTGACTTCTGCTTCGAGCCAAATCGCCCCTTCTTCATCTTCAATCCAGCGCTGAAAGAATGGCCCGCTGGCAGGACGCAGTGCTGAAAGGCGGCCTTCGTGCCCTTCGTTGACGCTTCTGGCCGCCACGCCGACCTCGTTCCAGATGCCCCAATGCACCGCGACCGTATGTCGGTCGGTCCGGGTCGCCTGGCTTTCGGCAAAGGCATTAAGGAAGGCATTGGCGGCCACGTAGTCGACCTGTCCTGCCGGGGCCGTATCACTGCTTGTCGAGGAGAAAAGTACCAGGGTTTCGACGGCTTGATCGTGCAGGGCTTCTGCCAGGACCAAGGTACCTAGGACCTTTGGAGCCAGCACGAGTTCCGCAGCCTCGATTGTCTTGGACAGAAGCGGGGCATCTGCGACCATGCCTGCGGCATGGAGCACGCCGTTAAGCTCACCCCACCTGGCCTTGATGCTTTCGATGGCGTTCGTTACGTCGAGTGGATTGGTAACATCACCTTCCAGAACAAGGACCTCTCCGCCCGCCTTTTCCATTTCGTCAATGGCGGCGATCGCGATCCGACGGCGGTCGGTGGCGGGCAAGATGGACAGCAAGGCCGGCCAATAGTCCCGCTCCGGCAATTTCGTGCGTACCAGGAGGGCAATCCTCGCCCTTTTGACCGCAACCAGCTGCGCGGCAAAGGTCAAAGCCAGGTCACCGAAGCCACCTGTAAGCAAGTAAACGCCACCATCACGGAGGAGCGCGTTGCGCTCAGCCGGTGCAACCAGCGGCAAGGCGATATGCGTGCGAGACCAACGCTGCCCCTTACGCCATGCAACAATTTCCGAGCCGGGATCGCCAGCGAGTTCGTCGATCAGCACATCAAGCAGGGCAACCGGCGTTTCATGGTCCTTCACCCTGGACTTGCCGAACACCGTAACATCACGGCCGATTGCCGGCTGCTGGGTCTCCAGTTCGACGTCGATCAGACGCAGGGTCGTGCCCTCGAATTCCCTTGGAATAACGAGCGCCGGTCCCTCAAGGGTGGCCTTCTCGGGATGCGCAAGTCCCTCCAGCTGGACCTGCTGAGCCCCATTGGTCACCGCGCTGACATGCAGATGCGTTCCGACGCTGGCCTCGGAAAGCGCCTGCATGAGGTTCATCAGTCCCTGGAAGCCACTTTCTTGGACACGATTGTAGAAACTGGACCCCGGACGAAAGCGAGCAGTGTGCGTCAGCAGGGGCAGGTAAACGAGACGATCGGGGTCGATCTGGTCGGCTACCAGACCGGCCATCAGAGCGTCATATCCGGCGCGACCATGTTCCGGGCAGATGACGTAGCTCTCGACGTTGCGACGCGCAAAGCCGTCTCCAGCTGCAACGGTGACGACGCGATGTCCCTGATCGCGCAGCCTCTGTGCGAGGCGCAGCCCGGTGTCGGCATCGTCCAGGAACAGCAGGTAGCTATGCGGAGCGCTCGGGCCGCCGTTGACGATATTGGGAGCCGACCTCCGCCAACCGGGACGATAGCCCCATGATGCAATGTCGGCCAACCGGACCAATGGTGATTCATGGTCGGCTGCCCTTTGCAGCCGTTCAATGAAGAACTTCCGGTGCTGGAAGGGGTAAGTGGGCACCTGAACGCGCCGGCCGCCCGGGACGAGCTTTTCGACGGAAAGCGGAGCGCCGGTAGCCCAGGCGCGTCCTACCGCGCTGAAGCAATAGAGATGATCGTCCGCCACTTCGTCCGGATGGGGCAGTGAATTGATGACGCGATTGGCGTCGATATTGCCCTGGGCCTTTGCAAGAGACGATAGGGCGCGCGAAGGTCCGATCTCGACATAGACCAGCGAGGGATCTTTGCTCACCGCCGCCAGACACTGCTTGAAGCGCACCGTCGACCGCAGATGACGGACCCAATAGTCGGGACTGGTGGCGTCAGCTGCAGAAAGAGTCTGACCCGTGGCGTTGGAGATGATGCGCAGTCGCGGCGGACTGAGGCGCAGACCGGACAGGAAGGCCCTGAATGGCTCGAGAATGGGCTCGAGCATGCGAGAGTGCGCCGCGACGTCGATGGTAATCCGGCTGGCGTCTATGCCCTCCGACCTGAGAAGATTGGCAAACCGATCAAGCTCGTCGTCGGGGCCTGACACAACGCAAAGACCTGGCGCATTGACCGAGGCCATGTCGATCGATTCAGGCATCAGTTCGCGCAGGCGGTCCTCTGCCAACGGCACGGACAGCATGCCGCCCTTTGGCAGGCTCTCAAAAAGTTCGCCGCGCAGGCGAACCAGATTGACGGCGTCCTTGAAGCTAAAGACCCCGGCAAGGCAGGCGGCGGCGTTTTCGCCCATCGAATGGCCAACCAGCGCCGCGGGCTGAATGCCCTTCTCCATCCAGAACCGTCCCAATGCGACTTCCGTGATCAAGATTGCCGGAAGCTGGATGGAGGGACGCAACAGGCGTTGATCCGGTTGCTCTGCATCAAGCCAGGCCGCACGCAATTCCGCCGCAGCGGCCGGCGGAAGGTGAGCGATACCTTCATCGACCGAAAGCGAGAAACTGGCATCCTTGCGATAGAGCTGGCGCGCCATGCCATGATGCTGCGCGCCGCCGCCGGGCAGCAGAAACACGATGCCCGATACATTCTCGAGGGCGGTGTGCGTGTGCGTCGAAACGCGCTTCAGCTCAGGATTCAGAAGCGCTTCGACGGCTTCTGCGTGGCTATCGACGGCCACCGCAGCACGGAACTCAAAGTTCTGCCGTCCGTGCAAGAGCGTGTGGGCGACGTCCGCGAGCGACGTGTCCGGAAAGTCGCGTACAAAGTCACCCAGCCGGGTCTGTGCCGCCTCCAGCGCCTTGCGGCTTTTTGCTGACAGCAGAAGCAGCGTCGGATCGCCTTCTACGGCTGGTTTGGATGTGCGAAGCGGCGGTGGCTCTTCGAGAACGACATGCGCATTGGTGCCCCCGACGCCAAGCGAATTCACGCCCGCCCGGCGCGGCGAAAGCGTGGGCGCCCAGTCCGACAGACGATCATTGACGACAAAAGGGCTGCTGGCGAAATCGATTGAGGGGTTTGGCTTTTCAAAGCCGATCGTGGGCGGAATCCGGCCATGCTTCACCGTCAGAGCCGCCTTGATGAGGCTTACGACGCCCGCCGCAGTATCCAGATGGCCAATATTGGATTTTACCGAGCCAACGCGACAGAAGTTCCTACGCGTCGTGCCGAGGCGGAAGGCCTCGGTCAACGCCTGAATCTCGATGGGGTCGCCGAGGTAGGTGCCGGTGCCATGGCATTCGACGTAGCCGATTGTATCGGGCGAAATGCCCGCCAGGCCCTGAGCCTCGATGACGGCTTCTGCCTGCCCGGTCACGCTTGGGGCCAAATACCCGGCTTTGCTGGCCCCGTCGTTGTTGATGGCAGAAGCCTTGATCACCGCATGGATGATGTCGCCGTCGGCGAGGGCATCAGAGAGGCGACGCAGCGCTACGACACCGACGCCGCTGCCAAAGACAGTGCCTGCGGCTCGATGATCGAACGCCCGGCAATGACCATCGGGCGACAGAATTTCGCCCTCCTGGAAACTGTAGCCGCGGCGATGTGGCTGCTCGATGGTCACCCCGCCCGCCAGTGCCATGTCGCATTCGCCGTTCATCAAGCTTTGGGCAGCGTAGTGCACGGCGACCAGTGACGACGAGCAGGCCGTCTGCACGTTGACGCTCGGCCCGCGCAAATCAAGGCTGAAGCTCACGCGCGTGGACAGGAAGTCCTTGTCGTTACCGGTGTGGCGCAACAGAAACATGCCCGTTTGCTCGACCAGCTCACGGTCGCTGCAAACGTTGAAGTAGAAATAGCTACCCATGCCGCTGGCCGCGAATACCCCGACTGGTCCCTGCTGCTTGCTGGGCATTCTGCCGGAATCTTCAAGCGCTTCCCAAGCGCATTCAAGGAAATGTCTATGCTGCGGGTCCATGACTGCGGCTTCCTTCGGACTCAGTCCGAAGAAGTCCGCGTCAAAATACTCCATCCCGGCAAGATCGGCGGTGCGCGGAACGTAGTTGGGCTCGTGCACCGGATCACCGGCATGCTCGGCCTCGGCAAGTTCCTCAGGCGAAAGCTGGCGGATAGACTCCACCCCGCTGACCAGGTTTGACCAGAATTTGGAGACGGTGTCAGCTCCGGGGACCCGTAGAGCCATCCCTACAATGGCGATATCGCTCGCCGAAGTCGTAGGATTGTCCGACAAATTGATTGCTCCCGTCTTTGTGCCAGGCGACCGCACCAGCCCCAGCAAGAAAACGAATTCTACCGCAATCAAAACAAGCAATAAACGCCTTCATAACCAAATTTACCGAATTGGTTACTTTGTGAAATCACATCAGTCTGGCGATCAAGACGGCAAACTCGCAAGCAGGAACCTTGCAAGCGCATCGCGCCAACTATTTGTATTCGATCAGGGCCGATCGACGGCCAAACAGGCGCGAAGCATGGTATTTGACAATGCCCTGTGCTTCTGCAAATTTTCCCAGGCTGGAGAAAAACGCGTCACGCCAAGAGGCAATTGCGGAGACACCGCCACGGGCAGCCTGCCGGACAATGTTGGCTGGGTAGGCCAGCAACAACAACAAGGACCATGGCGTAACGGTCAGCCCGACCACCGAGAGGGGGACCAGCGCAGACCAGCCCAGCGCCCGAACAACGTTGCAATGCCATATCCGCATCGGCGAGCCGCGATGCAACCAGGACACTTCCGCAAAAGCATGCCCCGCCCTGACCGTGCGTCGCCACCACTGGCCCAAACGTGTGATGTTGGCGTCGTGGAGCGTCATCTCCGTGTCCAGCCGCCAGATGTGCCAACCCTTTTCCCGGAGCCGCAAACACAATTCCGGCTCCTCTCCGGCAATCAGGCTGTCGAGAAAACCATCCACCTGCGAGAAACTCGCGGTGCGTACCAGAAAATCCCCTCCGCACTCCAATATCGATCCGACTGGACCATTCCACTCCTGGTCGCACATGGCATTGAATGGCGAGCGTTGAGGATATTTCTCGCGCCTGCGGCCGCAAACCAAGGCAATCTCGGGCCGTTCCACGAGCAAACCTTCGGCGGCCGCGATCCACCCAGCATCAAGCGTGCAATCGCCGTCAACGAACTGAACATAGTCAAGATTGGCGTGGCGCTGCAGAAGCGCCGTGTAACCAGCGTTTCGTGCTCTGGCAGCAGTGAAGGCAATCGAAGGGTCCAGTTCGAAGACACCAACGCCCAATCGAAGGGCGTTGGCCTGGCTGCCATCATTTGAGCCAGAGTCCACGTAAATGCTACGTGAGGCGAGATCGCCGAGAGAATTCAGGCAATCGGTCAGTCGATGGCCTTCGTTTCGTCCGATCACACAGACGCCAGTCCGCGGTACTGACGAACTCACTTGGTCGCCCAGGGCCTGAAATGGGCCAGAAAATCCCTAACCAGGAATGGCGGGTCGATATTGCGCTTGCGCTCGACCAACTGGCGAGCCTTCCAGAGACACTGACCAGCAATCCAGCCAATATCCGCCAAGAGCCGGCCCCCTCGCCCATGGTGCTTTTCAAAGTAGCGGTTGCGCGAGTTGAACCAGTAAGAGGGACGGCGACTGACTCGACGCTCTTTGGAGGTAAGGCCCGTCGACTGGCCACAGAGATGAACCACCCGACTTTTGGGCTCAGTCCAACATTGCCAGCCTGCCGAGGCAGCGCGACGGCAGAAATCGACCTCCTCGAAATACAGGAAATACTTTTCGTCGAGCAGGCCAACCTGTTCAATCACCTCACCGCGGATCAGCATCGACGCTCCCGAGACCCAGTCCGCCCTTATGGGTGACTGGTCGAATGACAGGGTTGCGCACCAGCGTCGCAGAAGGCGGGAAACCGGGCCCATTCGCGCCTCGCCTTCGAACTCGCCAATCGCCGAGAGAAAGCGGAATGAGCACGTCTGGCGGGTGCCATCGGGATCTTCCAACGAGCTGCCAACGATACCGGCTTCCGGATGATCGGCCAGAAACACCAGCAGGGCACCCAGTGCACCGGGACGCACATAGGTATCAGGATTGAGCAGCAGATAGCTGCGCGCCTTGCCCCACTTCAGGTCGGCCGCCTCGATCGCACGATTGTTGCCGTAGGCAAAGCCGCCATTGCGTGGCAGGTCCAGCGAGAAAGCGCGGTCCCCCCAACCTTTCGTAGCGATGGCGCTCGCTATCAGTTCACTCGAACCATCCCGTGATACCCCGTCGACAATCATCACCCGGGCCTGAGCGGGTAATGACGGATCCGCCAAGATCGAGGCCAGACAGTCTACTGCCAGCTGGCCGGTCTTGTAGTTAACGATCACAATCGTCAAATCGAGCATGGCGCTTTCCAAAGTTCTGACGGGGCAACATTTACCACGAATTGTCCTTGATCACAGCTACGCCGCGTCGAACCTTGTATTTGGGTAAATGACGCAGCGTCGAGGTCTGGACGCAGCCTCGCAGCGCCAGATTTGCCCGCGCGCCGCATCGTCAATACACAGCGTCTGACCATCGCGCCCGTCTATAACGCAGCCGACGGGAGGCCGACATGCGTCTACAGTGGTATCGTTGCTGATCCAGATCAGGTTAACATCCTGATCGCATTTACCAAGGAGCGCGACAGTGAATGGACAATTTCGCGCCGCCAGAATAGTAAAGTAGCGTCGGGAGACTGAACGCGGAGTAACAAAAGATGCGCGTGACTAAGTTCCTATATTTGTTGCTTTTTTTGTGCGCGGCGTATCCTGCCGCTGCACAGTCCACCTATAAGCTGCAGCCTGGTGACCAAATAGAAATTTGGGTCGCCCAGTATAGCGACTTGACCCGGTCAGTCACGCTTGCACCAGACGGTTGGATCTCGCTGCCACTGGCTGGAGCGATCGACGCTCAGGGGATGACTTTGGAAACATTGCAGAGCTCTTTGGTGGGTCGCCTGCAGCCTTTTTTCAATGATGACATTGGGATCAGCGTTTCATTAATTCCAAGCGAACAACACCAGCCAAGTATCTTTGTTGCAGGGGACGTTGAGGCACCCGGCCTATATTTGTATCGACCTGGAATGACGGTACTGCATGCTATCAGCGTGGCGGGCGGCCTGTACAGAGCGGAGCTGGGGGCTACTGCCCAAGACCGCGCCCTGGAAGTTCAAACGCTATTGGCCAACAGTCAAAAGCGCCTGACCGAACTAAACATCATGGTTGCGCGCATCAACGCACAAATCGAGGGCAAGCCGGATTTTGCCATTCCAGAAGGTGTCAGCCCGACCGAGGCCGCAGGCTTTATAGGTCGGGAGCAGGCCCTGCTCGCGATGCAGAACAGCAATATCGCCGCCCAGCAGGATGCCTTGGCTCGAATGGCCGAGCTCAACGAAGCTTCGATATCGGCCATCAACGACCAGATCGAAAGTGTCAAGCAACGCATCGTGCTGGGGAAAGAAAGGCTGACCGCCGCCAGCACTCTTGTTGACCGTGGCGTGATGCAGGCCGGCCAGATGCGCGACATTGAAGTCAGCATCGTCGACATGGAAACCTCGTTGAGCCAGTTGCGCTCGACGCTGGCAGGGCAGCAGGTCACGATGCTCAACGAACAAAGCCGGGTCGCAGTCCTGGTGCAGGAGTTTCAAGTCGGCCTCGTCACGCAACTCACCGCTCTCGAACAAGAGCGGGATGCAGTCGTGGCTCAAGTAAAGAATTATTCCGAGACGCTGTCGCTGTATGAGCCGCAGAGCGATCAGGCCAGCACGCTTGTCTACGAGATAATTCGCCCGGGCAACGGCGCGGATATAGATGTGGACGCTACTGAGCGCACAACAATCCTGCCCGGCGATCTGATCCGCGTAACACGCACCACGCTGCCCAGCGAACCAGAGCTGGCCACCGAGCAGCAGCCCCTGGAAGACCCGTCCGAGCCCACCACGCCCGCAGACCAATCCTCCTGACAACGGTTCCGCCATGCAAAACGAAATTTTTCTGGTCAGCTACTACTGGAGCCTCTTCGTACGGCACCCGCTGCGCTGGATTGTTCCAATGGTGCTCGTTTTAGCTGTCGGCGGCCTGGTCGTCATGCAGTCGGATCGCACATTCCAGTCCACAGCGCGCGTTTCGGCACAGTCACAACAGCCGACCACCACCTCCCTTGTCCAAACAACCGTAACAAGCGAACGCGTCCAGTTCTTTGAACAAAGGGTTTTTGCGCGCGAAAACATGGTTGCGCTGGCCGAGCGACTTGATCTGTTTCCGGGTCTCCGCGCCACCGCTACTGACGCGGAGCTGGCCGACCTCGTGCGACGCCTCATCTCGCTTCAGATCGCGCCGATCGACCCGAGCAACCCCGGGACGTCCTCGGCAATGGTCACCATCGGCTTTTCGGCACCTACTCCCGAACTCGCAGCCGCGGGTGCAGGCGAGGTCGTGGAAATGCTGATCATGGAAAATCGTAACGCTCGCCTTTCCGAGGCCACCCAACTGCGAACCTTCCTCGAACAGGAGGTTGTTTCCCGGCGCGAACAGGCCGTCAGCCTGGATGCCGAGCGCGAGACATTCATGTCGATCAATGAGGCCCTGCTGCCCAGCCGCCTGGGCCTTTACACCACCGAAATGCAGGAATTGCAGCAGGAATTGCAGACAATCCAAGTGGCGAGCGCCACCCTGTCTTCAGATACTCGTGTGCTCGAAGCCCAGATTGCCTTGGCAGCGCGCCCCGAGGCGGGCGAAGAAGGCCAGTTGGCAACTCTACGAGAGGAACTCTCGACCAAGCAGACCGTCTTCGCCGATACCCATCCAGAAATCGTGTCGCTGCGCTCTCGCATTGCGGCACTTGAGGCAAGCCTCGCACAAATAGAAGCTGAACCGGCTCCCCAAATAGTCGAGCCAATTACCGCGCAATCTGCCGAGCAGGCCATGCTGGCCCAGCGCGTCGCATCTGCTGAGCGGCAGCAGGATGCCTATACCGATAGGCGGAACCGAATCAACGAGCGGCTTGACTGGCTTCGTGACAAGATGGCGCAGATGCCGACGGTCGAGGCCAATCTGCTGGCGCTCGAGCGTCGCCACACGGCAGCCGAAGACAGCCTTGCCGATATGCAGAACCGGCTCGATACCGCGCTGGTCGGTGAGCGGCTTGAGACCGCACAAATGGACTCCCAGATCACCATCATCGATGAGCCGGACGTGCCAACCTATCCTACAGGCAGCGGTCGTTCGCGCGCCATGATAATCGCGGCAGCATTGGCCTTGGGCTTGGGCCTCGGCTGTGCGATACTGTGGGACGTTTTCGATCGGACAATCAAGAGCAAGCGAGAACTACTCTCAATCATGGAAGGGGGCGATCTGGTCGTGATTCCCGCCTGGCAGCCAGACGGACGCAAGGGCGTTGGAGGCGTAACTGCAGCTGTAGTGTGCCTGATGGTTCTGGGCACCGCCGCCGCACCGGTGCCTGTGCCACAAGGCTCAACCCTGGAATGGAATGTGATGTCCCGCGCAACTGCCGAGCAGGAGACCTGAATGGAAAGCTTCGTCAATGCTCTCGCGCGTGCCCAGGACCCCGCCTGGCTGCAGTCCCATGCCAACCGGACCTCGGTCGATATCGCTCCGCTTCGCATCAGCGAGCAGGTGGTCGAACTTTCTCCCAGGGCCCTCAAAGCCAATCGGGTGGTGAGTTTTGACGGCGCCGACAAGATCACGCGTAGCTTTGATGTGTTGCGGAATACCTGCGTCAAGGACCTTGCTCCCCGCGTCGCCGACTGTCCAATCTTTGGTGTCACATCGCCATTGGAGGGATGCGGTGCGTCGACAACGGCGATCAACCTGGCTTTTTCGATCGCGAGGCAGCACGCAGCGGTCATGATCGCGGACCTCAATACGTCCGGTCAGATGTGGTGGAAACAGCTCGTGGTGGAACGGGCTGGCCTTCACGCAAGTCCCCTGCGTGACACCGTGGTTAAGCTTGAAGTGGCAGACATGGTTATCCACGCTACCAGCCTGCATCCGGTGCTTGACGGGAAAACGGGAAGTGACCTCAAAGACGGATTGCGCAATTGGGTGGCCAGCGTGCGGCGAGATCTCGGACCGGTCTGCATCGTTGTCGACTTGCCGCCCCTGCTGAGCGCAGACCGAACAGCCGCACTGATGTCCGAGTTCGACCAGGTCATCCTCGTACTGGCAACGGGCAAATCCACCATGGCCGAGCTCAACACCAGCAAGAGCTACCTTCAAGACGCGCCACGTGTACAGCTGGTGCTTAACAAGGCGCGTCGCTATGACCTGTAGTCGTTGGGTGGCAGCGCTCGATGTATGAACGACATTTCGGGCTTGGCGCCCGTCCGTTTTCAATTCTGCCAGATCCGCGCTTTCTATATCTCAGCCGCTTTCATCAAATTGCCTACGCCATGCTCGAATACGGCCTGATCGGGCAGGCTGGATTTACGGTCATTACCGGCGCCATTGGCTCAGGCAAAACCACGCTGGTTCAAAAGCTGATCAATTCGGTGCCAGGCACGCCCATCACCCTGGGGTTGATCTCAACGACGTCGATTGCCACGGGCACCCTGATGGAATGGATCATGATGGCCTTTGGCCAACCATTCGAGGGATTGTCCTATCCACGACTGCATCGCGACTTCGGTGACTTCCTGCACCGACAGGCAGAAAATGGGCGTCGTGTCGTTCTGGTCATCGACGAAGCCCAGAACCTGCAGCCTGAACGCCTTGAAGAACTGCGCATGCTGAGCAATCTCAACATCGATCGGATGTTGCTCCAGGTGGTTTTGGTTGGCCAACCCGAGTTGCGCGATGTCCTCCGCGAGCCAAGCATGCGTCAGCTGGCCCAGCGGGTCTCATCTGACTTCCACCTGCCTCCCCTGGTTCGTACGGACGCTGTGCCATATTTTGGCCACCGCATCCGCACCGCAGGCGGCGAATTAGACATCTTCAGTCGTCCTGCCATCTACCAGATATTCAATTATGCGCGAGGAACACCGCGTTCGATCAACATCGTTGCTGACAAATGCCTCGTTTACGGCTTTGGCGAAGGTGCGCCCAAAATCGGACGACGCATCGTCGGCCGCGTCGTGGCTGATATCGAGCGGTATGGAATCTACATCCCCTCGGACAATCCCGGCGCCGAGACGGCTCCCTCGGAACTGTCTGCCTCCACCTAACGTCCTCGCGCCCATCGGTCTGACGAGCGAGAGGGCAGCTTGGTCATCAACGTGACGAGTGAATAGAGCAAGAAGCCGGCCGGATCGGCCGCCGCAAGCCTCAGCAGAGGTGGACGGGACTTTTCCCCGTTCGCAACCAGCATGGGGTACTGGCGGGCGATTTCTTCGACGCCCCGATCCTGCCGCCGTCTGACCCGCACCAAGTTTTCAAAGCCCTCGACCATCGGCCAGCTATAGCCTGCGGCAACACTTACGCGTTCCGAAGGGGCAAAGTGCAGGCGCACGAATGTGTCGTCTGAGATGATCGGCGGGAACTGCGCCCAGCGACTGCGCCCCGCGCGGTTCACCGCAAAAACCCCACACCCTGGCGAGCCATCGACCACGAAAGGCAGCCGGACCCAAAACCGAGCATAGGTCCTGGTTGCCCAGGTAGCAGCTCTGGCAATCCTAAGCGTGCCGGTCGCATAGGCCGGTGCAGGATGGTTCAAGGCTTGGTCGAGCTGGTCAAGAAGCTCCGGCTCAACAATGACGTCGGCATCTATATAGACCAGAACATCCCCGCTTGCCTGCCGCTCGGCGAGATTGAGTGCGTTGAGCTTGCCCCCTTCTGCGATCTCAAGAACGGTCAGGTCGATTTTTTTGCTCAGGGCCAGCTCCGAATGTGAGCGCGCGATCTCGGCCGTATTATCCAGGCAGCCATTGGCAGCAACGATCAATTGCCACGGCGCCTCATCAACAAATGTACTGCGGATCAACGCATCCAAACAACGGCCGATCAACGCTGCCTCGTTACTCGCCGGTACGATGATCGTCAGCATGCCGGTCCCCTCCGTCACACCCAAGGTGCTGGACCTGTTCTGCCCTGCCTTTTTCACGACGTCCAGTCGCCAAGAGCAGGACGGTAAATTCATGGGCGCGGTAACTGTGTCGCAAGGTTTGAAAAAAGAATGCTTGCCCAGCCATCATGCATGAACTTCAATACTGCTAGAAACGCGAGATCGTATATATGACCAAATTGACATTTGTTCTTGCAGGCGATGAGTTTCTAACGCTCCAGTGCGCGGAAATCTTGTTGGATCGCGGCCACGAAATAAAAGCCCTGGTGACCACGGCAGCCCGCAATGTCGATTGGGCGTCTCAAAGCGATATCCAGGTTCTGAGCAGCCTTGGCGATCTGCCTGCGACGTTTGCTGCTGGGGCCTTCGACTGGCTCCTCAGTGTCGCGAACCTCAAGATCATCAACGAGGCAACCCTGGCCGTGCCAAGCCAGGGTACGATCAACTTCCATGATGGCCTGCTGCCCCAAAGGGCGGGTTTGAATACCCCCAGCTGGGCAATCCTGGAAGGCAGTGACGAGCATGGAGTGACGTGGCACCTTGTTGACGGTGGGATCGACGAGGGTGATATCCTCGCCCAACAGAGCTTTGCCCTGTCGCCGGACGAGACAGTCCTCACGCTTAACGCCAAATGCCTGGAAGCAGGGACCGCGACCTTCCCCGAGGTTCTCGATCAGGTCGAAACCGGGATCCTTCGTCGTCTTCCCCAAGATCTGACGGGGCAGCACTATTTTGCGAAAAATCAGCGCCCTGAGGCACTGGGCAGCCTGGACTTTGCCAAAACGGCAGAAGAGCTGTCTCGCCTTGTGCGCGCGCTAAGCTTTGGCGATCGGTACCGCAATCCACTGGTACTTCCCAAGGTCGCTGTTCATGGACGGGTGTTTCCGCTCATGGGGCTGTCGATCAAGAACAACGCCAGCGGCACGCCTGCGGGGACTGTCGTGTCAGTCGCAGGCGACGGTCTGATCGTCGCAACCGGCAGTCTCGACGTCCATATTACGACACGGCCAGCGTCCGACGGATCCGAACTGGTTCAGGTCGTCGGCGCCGGCGACGTTCTGGGACTGTCGCCCGATGATCGGGCCGCCCTCACCACTGCCGCCCAGCCTGCAGTCGCGGCAGAGGCGCAGCATGCGCAACGTCTGGCCCGGGCCGTCAATATCGACCTGCAACTGGTCGTGGACAGTGCCGCACCCGGACGGACACAAGTTGTCCCCCTTCTTGCCCATGGGCTGGCTGCATCAACGGTTGCGGCCTTCTTCACGAGGTTGTCGGCACAGGATAACCTGTCACTGGCTTACGCCAACGATCACTTCCTGGCCATCCAACGCCGATTTCCTGACTATTTTTCTGCAGCTGTGCCCCTCAATCTGGTAGCGGGGCCTGATACCGCCGTTGAGGACTATGTTGCCACCGCCGAGGTTGTTATCGAGCAGCTTCGCTCCCATGGCCCTTACTTGGGAGATCTGGCTCTCCGAGAGCCTAATCTTACCCAAACCAAGCTCGACTTTGGTATTTGGGAAGGCAATACGTCCACGCTGATCAAGGGCACTGCGGTAACTATTTGCCTTAGCGAGGAAGGCGCGACGCTGCTCTTTGACGACCGCCGGCTCTCGACGACCAATGCGCGACGGCTTGCCGGTTGGCTGCAGGTTTTCGCCGCCGCAGCATCGGAAAATCCATCCGCTCCCTTGAAGCGCGTGCCAATCATGGGGCCAGAGGAGTTGCATGAACTCCTGTTTGCGCGGAACCAAACGGCGCTGGATTACGATCGCGACGCTACCGTTCACCAACTGATAGAAAAGCAGGTCGATCGCACACCTGATGCAACCGCTGTCGCCAGCGGCAAGCATGCACTGACCTACAAGCAACTCGACCATGCCGCCAACAAGCTTGCCGCATCGCTGATTGCCCGGGGGGTTGCGCCCGGAACACTTGTGGGTCTTCACCTGCCGCGCTCCATTGAGATGGTTGTGGCGGTTTTGGGCATACACAAGGCCGGCGGTGCATATGTTCCCCTCGATCCGGATTTCCCGGCGGATCGAATAGGCCTGATGGTTGAAGACAGCCACGCCCTGCTCGTTGTCACGGATCGCCACTATGCCGCCGGGCTTGGACTCGACAAAGGCAAAATTCTGCTGATCGAGGATGTCCATGCGGGCCCGGAGACGTCACGTCCAGGAAAGCGTGCGTCGTCCAGCGACCTGGCCTACGTAATCTACACGTCAGGCTCCACCGGCCGCCCCAAGGGCGTGATGGTGGAACACGGCAATGTCGCAAATTTCTTCGCTGGCATGGACCAGCGCATACAAGTTGATCCACAGGGCGATAATGTCTGGCTCGCGGTTACCAGTCTGTCGTTCGACATATCGGTTCTCGAGCTCTGCTGGACGTTGACCAGGGGGTTCAAGGTCGTCCTGCACACGCATCATACCGCAGCAGCCAAATCGCAGCGTGGCGGGTTGGCGCGGCCGGTCGAATTTGGTCTTTTCTATTGGGGCAATGACGACGGCGTCGGACCGGCCAAGTACGAGCTCTTGCTTGAAGGCGCAAAAATAGCAGACCGGAATGGCTTCACCGCGATCTGGACGCCCGAACGCCACTTCGGAGCTTTCGGGGGGCCCTACCCCAACCCGGCGGTCACGGGAGCCGCCGTCGCCTCGATCACCAAGAACCTGTCCATCCGTGCAGGGAGCTGCGTTCTGCCTCTGCACCATCCAGCACGGGTGGCCGAAGAATGGGCCGTGATCGACAACATCAGCAATGGTCGTGTGGCCCTGGCGTTTGCCTCTGGCTGGATGCCTGAGGACTTTGTGCTGCGTCCAGAAAACGCTCCGCCTAACAACAAGGCCGCCCTGGTCCGCGACATTGACACCGTGCGCTGCCTGTGGCGCGGGGAAACCGTGAAGTTTAGCGCTGGCGGCATGGACGTGGACGTGGTCACCCAGCCGCGGCCGATTCAGAAAGAGCTGCCGATCTGGGTGACGTCGGCCGGCAATCCCGAGACGTTCCGGGAGGCCGCGCGGCAAGGCGCAAACGTGCTCACTCACCTTCTTGGTCAGTCTGTAGAGGAGCTTGGCGAAAAGATCGCCGCCTACCGGCAGACCCTGACCGAGCTCGGAAAAGATGCGACGCAGTACAAGGTGACCCTGATGCTGCACACCCTGATGGGTGCTGATCGTGAGGCAGTGCGCGAACTGGCGCGCCAGCCGATGAAAGATTACCTGCGAAGTGCCACGGCGCTCATCAAGCAATATGCGTGGGCTTTTCCGGCGTTCAAAAAGCCGACTGGGGCCACACAGGCCATGGACGTGGACCTGCGTTCGCTGAGCGAAGAGGAGCTGGATGGCATTCTTGAATATGCCTTCCTGCGCTACTTCGAAGATAGTGGACTATTCGGCACCGTCGAAGATGGGTACGAGCGGGTCCGACAGGTGGCCGCCATCGGCGTGGACGAACTGGCATGCCTGATCGACTATGGCGTGCCCAGGCATCTAGTGCTGGAGAGCCTGGAAATCCTTTCCGAGCTCGTGAAGGTCGTCCTTTCCGCCGACATCGAGGATGGAGAGCATGTCGGACTTGCCGCTGAAGTGCGGGGCCACAAAGTGACCCATCTCCAATGCACCCCCTCGATGGCAATGATGTTCCTGTCCTCTGGCGAGGACAAAGCCGCACTTGCTGCGATCAAGCATCTATTTATCGGGGGTGAAGCGCTTAACGCCTCACTTGTTCGCCAGATCCGCGATGCATCCAACGCCAGTATCGAAAATATGTATGGGCCTACCGAGACGACCATTTGGTCCTCAACGCTTGGTGTTCCGGACATTGTGGAAGGGGTTGTGCCAATCGGAACGCCGATCGCCAACACCCAGCTCTACGTTCTCGATGCACACCAGCAACCAGTCCCGACTGGTATGGCTGGAGAGCTCTACATTGGTGGTGACGGTGTAACGCGAGGCTATCACGATCGACCCGATCTCACTCAAGCCCGCTTCTTCCCCGATCCAGCGACCGGGAGGCGGATGTACAGGACCGGTGACCTGGTCAGTCTCGAGCAGCACTCGAGGCAGATCAGGTTCCTCGGACGCACCGACTTCCAGGTAAAGGTACGCGGTTACCGGATAGAACTGGGCGAGATCGAAACAGCGATCGGCGCCTTTGCTGGCGTCAAGGAGAATGTCGTTATTGCCCGAAAGGACGATGAAAGCGATGTTCGCCTTGTTGCCTATCTGCGGCTGAGCAATTCAAACTTCGACGAGGCGGCCCTGCGCGCGCATCTGACCGCCATGCTGGCCCCCTACATGGTGCCCAGCCAGTTCGTCGTCATGAATTCCTTCCCCCTCACTCCCAACGCCAAAGTAGATCGCAACAAGCTGCCCGCACCGCAGGTACAGGTGTCTCAGCCTACCGAAAGCGAAAGCGCGGACACGCTTCCAGAGAGTGACACACAGCGCATTGTCGCCGAGGCTTTCAAGCGGACACTTGGCCTCTCGCAAATCGGGCTCTCCGACAACTTCTTCGCCTTGGGCGGTCACTCACTTCTGGCCGTGCATGTACATCGCGAACTCAAAAATAGCGTCGCACCCGATCTGGCTATCACCGACATCTTCCGCTATCCCACGGTCGCGGGGCTGGCTCAGCGAATATCGCAATCGGGCCAGCCGGACAGTCGTCTTGAGGGGGCGGCGCTGCGGGCCGCACAGCGGCGCAATGCGATGGCCAATCGCTCCCGACCGAGTGGTGGCTAGTTTAAACCAGAGCCCCGCCGGGTCGTGAACACGACCAAAGGCGGGCCATACCCAGTGTCAGAATGGCTTATGAGCCGATCTTCAGCACCATTCTGCCGGCCGGCGTAATCGCCGTGAGCCGCGATCCTGGCGGAGATATCGGTACGCTACTGCCTGGCGAATTTGTCTGGGTCGCGAAGGCAGTAGCGAGCCGTCAGGCCGAATTCGCCGCGGGCCGGGACGCCGCTCGACGCGCCCTCGGGCAGTTGGGCTATCCGCCTATCGCAATCCCGGTGGATGACAGGCGCGCGCCGATCTGGCCAGAGGGTATCACCGGAAGCATCTCGCATTGCCGAGGCTGTGTACTTGCCATTGTTGCCCGGGTGAGCACCACGCTGGGCTACGTCGGCGTAGATGTTGAACTGGTGCACGACCTTGAGGTCGACCTGTGGGACAGCATTTGCACCCCAACCGAACTGTCCTGGCTGAATGCATCCGAAAGGCCGGGTTACAGGGCGAAGCTGCTGTTCTCCATCAAGGAGGCCGTTTACAAGGCTCAGTATCAGCTCACACGCCAAATGCTCGACTTTCACGAAGTCGAAGTCGTCGTCGAGGATGAAGACCGTTTTTCAGCGGAGATCGCGAATACGAACCTGGACGTTTCCGGGCGCTACGCGGCCGACGATCATTTTATCGTCGCCTATGCGTCGGCGCGACTTGCACTAGAAGGCTGACGTTCTGTCGAACATGGCGCCGAAAGTACGAAGCGTAATCCTCACGTCCAACCACATCGACCAGTGGTGCATATACCAGAGATCGTGCTCCAGCCGGTCTTCCATGCTCGAAACCGTGGGCGTCGCCCCGCGATGGCCATTGATCTGCGCCCAGCCGGTGATGCCGGGCTTTACGTGCCGGCGAAATGCATAACGAGCAATCAGCTGGTCGTATTGATCTTCCTGAGACAAGGCATGTGGCCTCGGCCCTACAACCGACATCTGGCCGAACAGGACATTCCAGAATTGCGGCAGTTCATCGACACTGGTCGAACGAATGAACCTGCCAACGCGGGTGACTCGGACATCATCCTTCACCGCCTGAGTCATGGGGCCAGTGGTCTCCATGACGGTCATGCTGCGGAATTTGACCATATTGAATGTCTGATTGTTAAAGCCGCGACGCTGCTGACGGAAAAACACCGGACCAGGACTATCAAGCTTGATGGCCAGTGCCGTCAGCGCCATTAACGGTGCGAAAAACAGGATCGCAATGGACGCTACCACGACGTCAAAGCCGCGCTTCATGGCGCGCTCTGCCATGTTGAGCGGTGCGCGTTGCATCTCCACAATGGTCGTGTCGCCCAACGTGCTGATCGGCAACACGGCAAACTGAGACACAAATGCATCCAGCATGAGATAGACAGGCACCGGAAGCGTGCGAAGTTCTTTCATCATGGTCTGCAGCGACTGCTGTGACAGGCCATCGGTCATCACGTAGATTTCGCGAAAATTTCTCGTCGCAGAAGCTCCGAGATGGGCGAGGACCCTGCCTTCTCCGCCCAGTTGCTCATCGTCGAGGTAAACGACATGGGCGACTTCCAGCCCCATCTCGTTCAAGCCGTTCACATTTGTTTCGGGCTGCCGATGAGACGCACAGACCAACAGGATCTTCTTTTTCTGCACCGTGCCGCGTGACGTTGCCTCGCGGATATAGTGGGCCCAGCCCAGGCGAGTACCAATCACACCAAGTGTAGATGTACCGGCAAATATGGCGATGGTGCCGCGCGAGAACGCGTCGGAGGCGCCCAAGAGGAACACGATCAGAGCCAAGAACGTGCCCAGCAGAAAGGCCGAGGCGACAATGTAGGCAATCTGTTTTGAGAAGAAGATCAAAACAGACGGCTTGTAATAGCCTTTCGCCACCATGAGCAGGATGAAGCCGGCTGCAAAGACCAAGCCAATCGCGACATATTTCTCAACCTGCTCGAAATAGCCAAACATCACGAAGTGATAGGAAATTCCGGCAGCAACGGCGGCGAGAGTAATGACGACGGCATCTATTGCCGCGACAAGGTAAGATACGACACTGCGCTGCATCACGCCGAGGCCGCGCATCAAAATTCGGTCTGCTACTCCAACTTCTGTCGCCGTCATCGGTTCATCTCGTCTTGATGTTGGCTTACTGTTAACACATTCTTAACACGTAAATACTGCAGTTTGAAATCACGGTTAAATTTCTTTTTGCACCTTGCATGAGCGAGCAAGAAAAAAGGCGACTGCAGGTGAGAAAAATTCACTGTGCAACAATGTTTTTTGCCAACGTGGTCAGTTGGCGGAGCCCGCCAATAATCCAGGAAAGTTTATGCCTTCCAGCCAAAGGCGGCGGCCAGGCTTTCCAACCCGAAATTTCACATGACTATGTGCTTGGGTTTGGAGACCAGGGAAGTTCGTTGTACCCACCTTGCCAATAAACAAGCGGTCGCTTGACAGTATTGAAAACCGCGCCAACAACACGCCCGATCAAAATGGCGTGAGAATAGCGTTCGACCGCTTCCTCAAGTACACAGTCAATAACGGACAGTGCGTCTGACAGGTGCGCGGCGTGCCCCGGCCCGTGCTGCCATCGGGCGTCGACATAGCGGTCGCGTCCCTCGAGACCCCGCCGGCCGGCAAAGGTCTCGGCGATTTCCAGGTGTGAGGATGACAACATGTTCACCGCAAAATGGCCGCTGCGCCGAACGAGCGGCCAGTTTGTCGAGCTGCGATTCAGGCTGACAAGTATCGTTGGCGGATCAACCGAGAGAGAAACCACAGATGTCGCGGTAAAACCGGACGCGTCGCTACCGCTGCCAACGGTTACAACATTGACGCCGGAGGCAAGATTACGCATCGCATTGCGGAATGCGCCGGGAATGGACAGGTTGGCGTCGACCCGCTCGATCGGACTAGGATAGGCAACCAGACCAGGCTCGTCGATCACTTCGTCACGCATCGTCATCCCCGGAAAATGTCTCGCTTTGAAGGCATCTTGCCCCCCTCTCCCGCGGTTGGCAATCGCGACTTTAAGAAAGTATTAATATCGATTTTCTTGGTGCCTTGGCTGGCGGTACAAATAAGGCCGTGCATTAACTGCACCGCGACATTTGCCAGCTAAGCGATTGCAGAAAACAGTTTGGAGCAACTATAGTGCGTGCACAGCGTTAGCGCAGGTTGCACCGAAATGACCTCACGTCCCCGTGTTCTACTCATTGCGGAAGCCTGCAACCCCGAATGGGTCAGCGTTCCCCTTGTCGGATGGTCCATGACGTCAGCACTACGCGATGTGGCGGACGTTCATCTCGTGAGCCAGATCCGCAACCGCGACGCTCTGGTCAGGGCGGGGCTGGTCGAGGGGAAAGATTTCACCGCCATAGATTCCGAGGCCGTCGCCAAACCCCTGTGGAAGCTGGGCTCGGTTCTGCGCATGGGCCAAGGCAAGGGATGGACTACGGTCCAGGCCATTGAGTCAATATCGTACAGGTACTTCGAGCATCTCGTCTGGCGGCAGTTCCAGGACCAACTTCGCGCAGGGGACTTTCGCATCGTGCATCGCCTGACGCCCCTGACGCCGACCATTCCAAGTTCGCTTGCCGCACGGTGCAGGAAGATCGGTGTTCCCTTCGTGCTGGGTCCGCTGAACGGCGGCGTGCCATGGCCCAAACAGTTCGACGCGGCGCGTCGGCAAGAACGCGAGTGGCTCTCTCGCGTGCGAGGAGCCTACAAGCTGCTCCCGAACAGGCGCTCAACGATGATGGCGAACGCGATAATTGTCGGTTCGCGTCACACGCAGTCGGAAATCCCGCAGAGCGCGCAGGAACGAACCGTCTACATGCCCGAAAACGGCATTGATCCGGCACGTTTCTCCATCAGCGCGGATCACAAGCCGGGCATCCTTCGCGCATGCTTTGTCGGACGGATGGTTCCGGTCAAAGGCACCGACATGGCGCTTGAAGCATCGATTCCGCTGCTCAAGGCCGGCCTGATGACGCTAGACTTTGTCGGGAACGGGCAAATGGTGGACGCACTGAAAGAAGAAGTGCGCAAGCAGGGCATAGGCGATGCCGTAACGTTTCACGGCTGGGTCGACCATGCCGCCGTGCAACAAATTCTGTCCCGATCAACGCTGTTCCTGTTTCCGTCCGTTAAAGATTTCGGCGGAGGGGCAGCGTTGGAAGCGATGGCCCTGGGCGTGCCGCCACTGGTTCTGGACTATGCTGGTCCGGGAGAGCTGGTCGATGAATCCACCGGCTTCAAGATTCCCATGGGACGGCGCGACGACATCGTTACGGCGATGACAGCCCTGCTAAGCTCGCTTGCCGAGCGTCCCGATCTGCTCAAAACCAAAGGCATGCGCGCAAAGCAGCGCGTTGAAGATCTGTTTGTCTGGAAAAAGAAAGCCAGCCAGATGCTGCAGGTGTATCAGTTCGCCCAGGGGAACATCGCCAAACCCGACCTGTTCCCAGCATAGCTAATTTGCGCGCACGAGTGGCCATGCTCGTGAAAGCGCGACGAATAAAGAAGGTGTATAACGTATGATGAACCCATTTTATGCGCGCTGGTGCGGCCTATTGGCGACCGCCCTCATGGCCATTGCCCTGATTGTTGGTCCAACGCGTGCTGATGCCCAGGATCGGTTGGGCCTGAGGATCATCATGTCAGGACATAGCCTGACCGACGCTATTCCCATGCCGTTGCGCGCTCTGGCAATCGCGGCCGGAGCGAAGCAGGACGTCATCATCGACGCCTCGACCATTCCGGGCAGTCCCATGGAGTGGCGATGGGAATTTCCATCGACTCCGGACGCCAAGGCAGACGTCGCCAAATATGACCTGCTCGTGCTGACCGAACGAGTGCCGCTCTCCAACACCTTGCCCTACCATAACTCCACGACCATCGCCCTGACCTGGCTTGATCATGCATGGCGCAATGGCGCCAATGGCAGTGGAGCAGAAACAATCCTCTACGCAAGTTGGGTCGAAATCGACAGCGGGCCGGACGCTGAAAACCCATATGAAGATGAAGAGCGCCACATTCCGTGGCGCGAGCGTCTGCCCCTCGAATTTGCCCGCTGGATGGAGATCGCCGACTACGTGAACGTCAACCTCCCCGACGGCGCAGCGCCCATGAGGATCATTCCGGCGACACTGGTGTTCGCCGCAGCCTACGACGAAATCAAGGCCGGAAAAGCGCCCGGATTCACCGAAATTGATGACCTATTCCAGGACAATATTCATGTTAACTGGAAGGGTGCCTACCTCGCGGCATTGGCCCACTATGCCATTATCTACGATCGGGATCCGCGCGGGCTGCCAACCGACATCGGCCTTCCTCAGTCTATCACGCCTGAACAGGGCGCCTGGATGCAGGAATTGGTCCGGGACGTGGTGACCACATATCAGTCGCTGGAAGAACGGCATATAGAAGGCGGGCTAGCGGCCGAGGCTCTCCAGATGTGTGTGTGGCAGAACCTTCGCCAACTCGCGCCTTCCTGCGTATCGGACTGAGCCGGACGATCCAGAAACCGTAAAGTCCAAGGTCTCAGCCGATGCCAAATGCTTTCGCCTATGCTATGCTGTTCGTTTGGCCATTGGTATCGGTATTTCTGTTCCGGTGGCTAACGCCGAGACAAGCGGTGATCTGGACTATTCTAGGAGCGTATATGGTGCTCCCGCCCGCCACCTATGTCAGCATCCCTGTCCTGCCGGATCCGGACAAGCTTACGGTACCCAATCTGTGCGCATTCTTGGGCTACCTGGCCACAAGACGTGAACCGTGGCGGGAAAAGTCCCTGATCTTCAAGCTCCTGCTGGGGCTTTACGTGCTTTGTCCCATTGGAACGGTCCTGACCAATCTGGACCCCATCCCATTTGTCGTTGGCGGCCTGTCGCCAATGCTTCTGGTCGAGATACCCTCCAACATTCTCAGCACATTTATCATCGTTATGCCGTTGCTGATCGCGTATGAGCTCTTCCGTGACGAAGACGCGATGCGAGAGCTGTTGGTCGCCCTGCTGATCGCGGGCATCGTGTACTCGATCCCCATGCTGATCGAGGTGAGGTTGAGCCCTCAAATAAATGTCTGGGTATACGGCTTCTTCCAGCACGCTTTCGACCAGATGATGCGGTATGGGGGCTTTCGCCCAATAGTATTCATGCAGCATGGGCTTTGGGTGGCCTTCTTCGCCTTCATGTCCGCCTTCGCTGCCGCAACGTTGCTGCGCTACCAACCAGAGCGCCGACAGATAAACTTTTTCCTCTGCCTCTATCTGATCGTTGTCCTCATCCTGTGCAAAAGCGCCAACGCAATCATCTACATCGTCCTCTTCGCGCCAATTGGGCTGTTTCTGTCACCCAAAACTCAGATCCGCCTGTCGGCGATCGTCGGGGCCGTCGTGCTCGTCTACCCGGCCCTGCGCGGCGCGGGCTATATCCCGACCGAAGCTGTCGCCTACCTGGCAAATTCGATCGACGGCAATCGCGCCAGTTCATTGATTTTCCGACTGATGAACGAGGATGCCCTGCTTGAGCATGCACACCGACGTCCACTTTTTGGGTGGGGCGGATGGGGTCGCAGCCTGCTGCATGATCCGGTGACGGGTCAGCTTACCAGCGTAATCGATGGCCGCTGGATCGTTCAACTGGGCGGAAGTGGTTGGTTTGGCTATATCGGTGAGATGGGGTTGTTGTCCCTGCCACTGCTACTTCTTGCATTTCGCGCTCATCAAACGCCGTCCAGCTACAAGTACGCCGCCGCTTTGGCGCTTATCCTAACTGCCAATCTGATCGACCTCATTCCAAATGCCACGCTGATCCCCTTCACCTACCTGATGGCAGGAGCGTTGCTTGGACGCGTGCGGTCTATGAGCCATGAGGTCGACGGCGCACCAGATCGTTCGGAAAAGCAATCAGCCGCGCCCTGGGGCAGGCGACAGCCGGCGCAATTAACAAACTAGGCCGAAACCTTGACGCTGGCGTGGACCGCATCAGCCACACGCAGGGCATTGGCAGCGATCAAGAGACCGGGATTAACCCCGCACGACGTCGGCATGAAACAGGCGTCTGCCACGTAAACGTTGTCAATGTCATGCAGCCGGCACTCGGGCGTCAGGACGCTCGTTTCGGGGTCAGTTCCGAAACGAAGGGTTCCGCAGGCGTGTGACAGGTCCAAATCCACACCTGACGTCAAGAACATGATCGGCAACCTCAGCCGTTCCCTCAGCAGTTGCCTGAACTCGAGCTGCCTCGCCTTGAGTTCGGGGTAAACCGTATATTCGAACGACGACCTGGACGGATTTTGCGGATCATAGACAACGCGGTTTTCCGGATATGGCAGGTCCTCGATAATGGCGCGATAGACCTTGCCAACGCCCAGAAAAGCCATTGCGAGCCAGACGGGCAGGTTTACAAGCCTGCGCAGGAAACCGTTTGAACCAAAAAGGCTTCCCTCAAACCGCTCGCGCAAGACTTGCACAACTTCGCCATACCCAGCATCGAGACCGGCCGACTGCAGCAGGCCAAAGCGCTTTCCGTCAAAGTGGTACAGGTCGCGCAAGGTCATGGCCTTGCTGGGGCCTGTGGGACGCAGGCGTTTTCCAGGCCAGATTGCTATCGATTCAAGGAGGTGAAACATTAAGTTACGGCCAACCAGCCCGCTTCGATTGCCGCAACCGTCAGGCCAATATTCCGATCGGGACGCCATGAGGAGCTGGGGCGAACCAAATCCACCGCCGGCGAGAACATATCGTTTGGCACGCAAGGTGGCGCGCTCGCCCTTGTGAGCAACCTCCAGGTGGGTCACGCTGTCGGACCGACCGTGCAATGCAACAACTTCGCAATAATCAAGGATGGCGCAATCGCCGGTGGCCAGCGCAGGAAGAACACCTGCAGTCCGCCCATCCATCTTGCATCCGCGCGCACACGTCCGACCAAAGCAATTTGCGCACCCGTCGATGTCACGCAGAGCCTGGTGAACTTGATAGGGGTGCATGCCACGACGCCTGAACGTCTCCGACATTACGGCATCGACGCCCATCAAAGGATTGGGCGCAAGCAGATCTCCGTCATGACTGGACAGAGGATCTTGGGTCCCTCTGACAAAGAAGCGTCGTTCGGCTTCGGCAAAGTAGGGCAAAAAAGTGCTGAACGACACCGGCCAGCCGCCGGTGGGGTGGGGCCTGTCCGGCGTGTCTTCCACGTCGGACAGTTCAGGCCGCTCAAATGACGCGGCATAGAGCAGGGATGACCCCCCTACCCCAATCCCAATGGCGTGCTCCAGGAGCAGTTCCTGACCGTCGATCTTGCAATGAAGCGGTTCGCCCCAGAAGCGCCGATCAAGGGCGTCACGGTCCGCATCTTCGTCGCGAACCAACCGATCCTCAAAGGGGCCCTTTTCCAGGAACAATACCGATAGACCTAACTCAGCAAGACGACGTCCGGCAGTCCCTCCACCCAATCCGGCTCCGACGATGACCACATCCCAGTCGCGTTGCAACACATCGGCCAGCATCGCCTCTCCCCAGAGACTTCCGATACAATCTAAGCCCACTGACATCAGATGCTATGAAACGGTTGATATCGTCAAGTTGCTTCCCAGATAACCGCTTGAGGCACTATTTCACCATACCAATAATTGAGCTATGCAGATCATGACGGTCTGATATCGTGACGGAAATTGCGGCGCAAATTCGGGTTTTGATGATGAGTTTCGCTCTGGCTCTGGCGCTGCTATTCTTGTCGGGAAATGTGGGATCGGCACACCCAGTAACTGGTTTTTTGGACGGGAAGAATGACGATCCCAAGCCGGTTTATGTCGCACAGGCCGGCGATCCCGTCTCCAGCGCAGCATCGGCCGCTGCAGGATCGCAATCAGACCCGTCGGTCGGGCTCGGGATTTCGTCGGTCTTCGACTATTCGCCGCAGTTACCCTTCATTGACCTTATGAAGTCGGCCAGACCCTGGACTGCCAACGTTCGGGGCGAGTGGGGAAGCATGAGCTTCCAGGACCTCAAGGAAGGCGGTTTCGTCGACGAGAATGGTTGGCCCACCGCGATGCCCCAAGGCATTGCTGGAATTGCCACGCTGGTGCTGACCGATCTTCCAGCCGAAGCTACGTCGGCAAATGGGCGCTACAGATTGCAGTATGACGGGCAAGGGCTCGTCGAAGTCTCTTCGGCCGGCCAAACCGTGACGGCGCATAGGGGCGAAGCCTGGTTCAACGTGAAAGTTGGCCCGGGCTCAAGCGTTATCGTAAACATCCTGCGGACTGACCCCAACGGTGTTGGCGAGTATCTCCGCAACTTCACAATCGTCAAGGAAGAGAACATCCCCGCTCTCGAATCCGGTCATATCTTCAACCCATTGTGGATTGAGCGGATCAACGATATGCGCGAACTCCGGTTCATGGACTGGATGTCAGTCAACAACTCCACGGACTCTGAATGGAGCGACCGTCCCAAGGTGGACGATTTCACCTATGGCGACCATGGCGTACCGCTCGAAATCATGATCCGGCTCGCCAACGAGGTGAAAGCCGACCCGTGGTTCACGATCCCCCACCTCGCCACTGATGAGTACATCGAAAACTTTGCGACGATCGTGCGTGATACACTCGATCCCAACCTCAAGGCCCATGTGGAATTTTCCAACGAGGTTTGGAACTGGATGTTTTCTCAGGCGGATTGGGCGAACAGCAATGCGACGGCTCGCTGGGGCGAAGGAAGCAGTTGGGTCCAGTTCTACGGCCTGCGGGCAAGCCAAATGGCGCAAATTTGGGACCGGGTCTATGGCGCTGCCGCCAAGGACCGCCTGGTCAAGATCATCTCCACTCACACCGCCTGGCAGGGTCTTGAAGAGGATATTCTAAATGCCCCCCTGTGGACTGCCGAGTCTTCGCAGAACAGGCCGCCGTACACCTACTTTGACGCATATGCGATCACTGGCTATTTCGGCGGCAACTTAGGGGGCGACGACAAGGCGCCCCTGGTCATGTCCTGGATCGGTGAAAGCCTTGAACAGGCTGAGGCCAATGCCGAGACGCTGTCGCCTGAAGCGCGCGCGGATTATGTGGTACAGCATCGCTACGACCTGGCGTTGGATCGGGCGGAAGAGGAATTGCGAAATGGCGCGATCAGCGGGAAGAACGAGGATTCAGTAAGCACGCTTCTGAACAACACATTTCCCTATCATGCCGCGGTCGCCAAGAAATACGGCCTTGATCTCATCATGTATGAGGGCGGGCCCAGTGTCTCCAATTTTGGACAGTGGGCTGAGGACCAGGAGCTCGGCGCCTTCCTTGTAACCTTTAGCTATTCAGAGCAGATGGGTCGCCTGTACCAAGAAGCGCTCGAAGGATGGAAAGACGCGGGCGGCACCCTCTTTAACGCCTTCGGTGATGTGTTTCTGGCCGGCAACGGTGGCAGCTTCAGCTTGCAGCGCTACCTGGAAGACGAAAACCCACGCTGGAAAGCGGTTCAAATGTTCAACGCGACCAATGCTGGCTGGTGGGAGAGCAGACCAGCGGGGACCTTTAACTAATCCACTCGGATCATGCTGGCCGTTCCTATCTTCCCTTTGATTTTGCTGCCATCCGTGAGCTAAACAATCCTTGCCGGCTGGGTGGCAGCGCAACCAAGTAGTTGGCTGCGGCTTGCATATGTAGAAACAGCGTCCAAGTCCGCCAACGAACACATTGTTCTGACACCGCAATTCTGTTTTTATTGCTGGCATTCGGCATTTTCGCATTCGTACCAGGTGGCGATGAAAACAAGATATCTATTCCTGTGCCCCGATCAGACTGCTGCGTCGGGTGGCATTGCCGTAATCTACGACATGGTTGCACTGTTGAACCGGTCCGGATACGAGGCCGCCATCGTTCATAATAGCCCATCGGCAGGTTATCCCGACTACCCACATCCAGTGCCTGCATTTTATACTTATCTGGTTTCGGCTGCTTATTGGAAATACTATGGATTGCGGGACAGAGTTGGTTTGCTGCGTGAGCGTTTTTCTCCGCGAACGCGCAGACTTCCGCCCCTCGAGTTGCGCCCGACCGACGTGATGGTGACGCCCGAGTTCCAGCTCGCAGAGGGGCTGGAAGCTTTCCCCGATCGGCCGCATATCGTATTCGTGCAAAATCCATTTGGCATGATGATGTCATATGGTGAAGCCACCAAACGGGGACTCAAGCCCGAACACTACATCAAGTACTGGCTTGGCATAGCGGACGTGTGCCAGAGGCACATGGAAATACTGGGCGCAATAAACGTCGGATACTTCCCTGTGTCGATGAAGCCATCGGAGTTTCCCTACCGGTCCGAGAAGGCGAACTTGATCACCTATATGCCGCGAAAGAGGCCTTGGGAGGCGGAGATCATTGACAACGCGCTCCGTCGACGGGGCAATATCGGCGGTTACGAATTGCGAGCTCTCGACGGACTTTCTCGTAACGAAGTAGCGGGCCATCTTGGGAGAAGTCGGATCTTTATTTCGCTGTTGAAGCAAGAAGCTCTTGGCTTCCCGGCTGCGGAGGCAATGGCTTCTGGCTGCATCGTCGTCGGCTTTGATGGCCTGGGGTGTGAAGAATATTTCGACGAAACAACCGGCATTCCCATCACGGAAGGGGATGTCGCCAGCCTAGTGGCCGCCGTCGAACAAACCGTTGCTGAATATGAACGCGATCCCACCCGGCTTGATGCAATTCGCAAGCGAGCCTCCGACCTGGTCAACGAGAGATATGGTATCCCGGCCTTCGAGAGCGGCGTTCTAGCAACCTGGAAAGGTGTCGAGCGATGCCTAGGCTAGCCTGGCAACCACTCAGAAAAAAGCTCGGCGATACCTATAGGAATACAAGATGGTTCATCGACTGGGCCGTCAACGAGTTTCCCAAGTCGCCAAGCCTGGAGCTCTACGGCCGGGTCATCAATCGCGACAATCTGAAATTGACTGTCAGCTTGATTGAGGCGCCAGTACCCGCCTTTGCTGAGTATGTTGCGCCCTACCAAGGCAAGGATATCCCGAAGATCCTCTGGATCTATTGGGCCCAGGGCGAGCACGAAGCTCCCAGTCTGGTCAGGCGATGTATTGCCTCCTGGAGATCGAAGAATCCGGATTGGACCATCAACGTCATGAACCAAGGCAATATTGGAGAATTCGCGGATCTGTCGGCACTCAACCCGTCAACGCCGCTGCGCCTGCAGGCTGATTATGCCCGGCTAAGGCTGCTTGAGAAATTTGGCGGCGTGTGGACCGACGCCACCACGTTCTGCCATTGCCCCCTGTCGGACTGGATGCCGCTCATGGGCGGGCAAACCGGATTTTTCATGTTCCGCGGCCCCTATCACGACCGGTGGGTGGATAGCTGGTTCATCGCTGCCAATGCAGGTAGCGACCTTGTCGCTGCCTGGGCCGGCGCATTCTCAGATTACCTGCGCAGGGTAAGACCAGAGCCGTCAATGTACTTCGCGGTGATCTACTCACTTCAGTGGCTTCTGATGAGAAACAAGGCGCTTCGCCTGGTGTTCCGCGCCAGTGGCGGCTTGCCGGCCGTGCCCGCCTTTTACCTCCAGGCCTATCTTGAGGGACGAAGCGGACCGGAAGCGTTCCTGAAAGCCAGGCAGGCAGGTTTTCCCGTCAGCAAATTGAACTGGCGGCTCGAAATCGACGATCAGGAACTCGATGTGCGACTGGCCAAACTCGACATCTAGGCCCCTAGATTGGATGTTACAAACGGCCAGATGCGACCAAAGAAGAGGAAGGTCGCGAAGGCGGCGCTGCCCCAACCGATTGCCAAAACAGCAAGGTCAGTCAAGGGGTCCCAGGACCCAAATCGATGCGCGACGCTGGCCTTGTATGGGTAGATGATCAACTCGGAAGCACCCAGCGTGAAGATTGCGCCCAGGACGCCAAAGTTGGAAATCAGCACCCATGACAGGCATACCTGTGCAACAGCCTGCACCAATGTCAGTCGGAAGTGCTGACTGGAGTCACCCACTCCCAAATAGGATCCGTCATAGTTGGACGACCCTATCTGAGCCGTGATGGTGAAGCCCAAAAGCGCGAGGATTGGGCCGGCATCGTGGTAGCGACTGTCGTAGAGGAAGTCGACCATCGGCACAGAAATGAGAGAGAGAGCGCCACTCGCCAGGGTAACTGCCAATAGAACGAGCCGACGCGCCCGCAATACCTTGCGGCGGTTTTCCCGGCTTTCCGACGGCGGAAACTTGCTGAAGAGAGGAAAGATAATCTGGCCGCCCACCGTACGGGCGAGATCGTTCGGCACGTTCGCAAACATCATGCCGACAGTAAAAATGCCCAAATCCGCCAGCGAAACGAAGCCACCCAATATCGCGCGGTCGCCATGGTTGATCAAAAATCCGGCGACTGAACCAAGGAAGATATACTTACCGAAATGAAGGACTTCTCCAACCATAGACCGATCGAGATGCCATCGGTTCTTGGGCCCCTTCAGCAAACTGTTCTGCAGAGCGACCTTCAAGATTGCCCCGAATACAGCGCCCACGACCAGCGACCAAACGCTGCCGGTGAGCCAGGCACCCCCCAAGGTGACAATCAACGTTGCCACCTGGCTGACGAGGTCGGTCATCACACGGGTACCGATCTGCAGATTGCGATCGGCAAGCGCGGTGTTGGTCGTCGTGAAGCCCTGAATGAACGCCGTAAAGCCGACTACAGGCAGAAGCTGTGCCAGGCGTGGTTCATTGTAAATCAGCGATACCGGATAGGCCAGCGCACAGGCGCCCAACCAAAGCAAAGCGCCGCGGAGTATCTGAATTGACCAGACTGTGGCTAGAAAGTCCGGTTCGTCGCCTCGCTTGTTCTGGACGATCGAGAGGTTAAGACCAACGTCGGAAAACAGGTGTAGCCCCATTAAAAAGACATACACCAAGGACATCAGTCCGAAGGCTTCTGGAAACAGCAGCCTGGTCAAAAGCAGGTTGGACAAGAGCCGAAGCACGTTTGACGTGCCGAAGCCAAACACCACAATAGCGGAACTGCGGATAGCACGTGCGCGGAACCCATCACCGCGAAAGGAAGCTTTCAGATGATGGAACACAATTCGCCCCTAATGACCGCGCGTCGATTAACAGAGACGGCCGCCAAGCGATAGTCCAGCACCCCCGTTACAGTAAATTCTCAAGCCAGTTGTACTGGCCTTGTGGCAGGTTTGCCTCGTTCCGACCGCGCGCGGCACGATGCCTTTTGGCGAAAGCTTCAACAATCCCGCCTGCGGTCCCCGGCGGTGTTAATTGATCGCAACCACAACGGGTGGCCTACCTTGCTTTGCAGTATATATGTTGTTGTGAATCTCGAGATGATTGGACGCTTCAACCGTGACTGAAACCAGATCAGCGCAACCCATTGCCTATCTAACGGGCGAATATCCAAAGGTCTCGCATACCTTTATTCAGCGCGAAGTCCAGGCCTTGCGACGCACTGGCATAGATGTCCAGACGTTCTCAGTACGCCGGCCTGCAGCCAAACATATTCTCGCTGACCAGAAGGACGAGGAGCAGGCGACTTTCTACGTTCTTGAGGCGTGCCGCAACGTGTTGCGAGCGAGCCTTGACCATGGTGCCTTGATCCTGCGAGATCCAGGAACGTATCTGAACGCGCTCGGTGTTGCCCTGCAATTGCGGCAACCGGGTCTAAAGTCGTTTTTTTATCAGATCATCTACTTTTTCGAGGCTGTCATTTTGGCGCGCGAATTGTTGCGCCGCAAAACCAGACACATCCACAATCACTTCGGAGACTCGAGCTGCACGGTTGCCATGCTTGCCAGCATGCTCTCCGGTATCCCCTTCAGCTTCACCGAGCACGGCCCCAATATTTTCTTTGAGGCGACCCGCTGGCGCCTTGACGCAAAGATCGCCCGCGCAAGCTGTGTTGTGGCGATAAGTCAGTTTTGCCGCTCCCAGCTTATGCTGTTCTCCGATCCCCAACACTGGTCGAAGATCGCAATTGTGCATTGCGGTGTTAAGCCTGACGACTATCGGCAAAGCCCGGTCCAGGACGCCGCCACCAGGCTCATCTATGTGGGGCGCGTCGAACCGGTCAAAGGGTTGCTGGTGCTGCTTGAGGTCATGACGGAGCTTAAGCGCATGCACCCCGACATAAGTCTGGTGGTCGTCGGTGACGGCAGCTCCCGGGCGTCTATCGAGGCCAAGTCCAATGAGCTTGGGCTGGCCCAGGTCACAAATTTTGTGGGATACAAAACACAAAGGGAAGTTGCCGACTTGCTGAGCCAGGCCGACATACTGGTCCTACCAAGCTTTGCGGAAGGCGTTCCTGTCGTGCTGATGGAAGCCATGGCAAGCCAGAAGCCGGTCGTTGCTTCGAGGGTAGCCGGCGTTCAGGAACTCGTTGAAGACGGTGTCAACGGCTTCACCGTTCCCCCAGGCGACGCCCTCTCACTTGCCGGCAGCATCAATCGATTGGTGATGGATGCACCCCTGGCTAGGCGCATGGGCATAGCCGGACGACGCAAGGTTCAGGAGGAATTCAGCACCGATCGGGAGGCGGACCGTCTTGCAACACTTTTGCAGGTACGCCGCTAGCGAACGTCCCGGGCAGTCCGAGAAGCAGTTCTACATGCCCGCCAGGATGGATAGAAGATAAGCGCCATAGGCGTTCTTCTTCATCGCGCCCGCCAGCTTCTGCAGTTGTTCGCCATCGATGAAGCCCATGCGGAAGGCTATCTCCTCCGGGCACGCAATCTTGAATCCCTGGCGCTTCTCCAAGGTCGCAACAAACTGAGACGCCTCGAGCAAGCTATCTGGCGTGCCGGTGTCCAGCCAGGCGTAGCCGCGCCCCATCAGTTCAACCGACAACTGTCCCTTTTCAAGATAGGCGCGGTTGACGTCGGTAATCTCAAGTTCTCCGCGGATTGACGGGCTGAGGTTTGCAGCGATGTCTACCACCTGCGCGTCATAAAAGTATAGCCCGGTGACGGCCCAGTTTGACCGCGGCTTTGCTGGTTTCTCTTCAATGCTGAGGGCGCGCATCCTGTCGTCGAACGCAACCACACCGTAGCGTTCGGGATCCGTCACGTGATACGCGAAGACCGTGCCCCCGCTTGCACGATCGACGCCCTGCTGCATGATCTCAGGCAGGCCATGACCATAAAATATGTTGTCACCCAGGATCAGGGCTGACGGTCCTCCGTTCACAAAATCGGCGCCGATTATGAACGCCTCAGCCAGGCCATTTGGCTGAGGCTGACTGGCATAGTCAATTGAGAGGCCCCACTGGCTGCCGTCACCCAAAAGGCGTTTGAAGCTCTCGGCCTCATGGGGCGTGGTGATGACCAAAACTTCCTTGATCCCCGCCAGCATCAGCGTCGTCAGGGGATAGTAGATCATGGGTTTGTCGTAGACAGGAACGAGCTGCTTGGAAACCACCAGGGTCATAGGATGAAGGCGGGTACCAGTACCGCCCGCCAGTATAATGCCCTTCATGATTTCGATGCCTCCAGGCGGTTTTCAGTGTCCTGCAAGCAGGCGTCGGACTGTCTGTTGCGTTGATATTTGCCAAGTCGGCATAGTAATACTGTGCATACGCTCAAGCTTTTTGGTATCTAGGCGAGAATTAGCAGGACGCTTGGCCGGCAAGGGGTACTGCACTGTGCTAATCCGCTTTACCTTGGCACTGGGGCCACCAAGACTTTGCGATTGCGCGAAAATCTCAAGCGCAAAAGCCGCCCAGCTTGCTTGGCCGGCACCTGCTAAGTGGAATGTGCCTCTGAGCTCAGCATTTTCAGGGTGAAGCAGCAAGTTCTGCGCGACAGTGAAGATAGCCTTTGCGACCTCAAGGGCCGAGGTCGGATTTCCAACCTGGTCGTCCACAACGCCCAGTTCAGACCTAGTCTCGGCAAGTCGCAGCATGGTTTTGAGGAAGTTCGCGCCAAAGGGGGAGTAAACCCACGCGGTTCGTAAGATGACATGATTACTTGTTACAGACGCAATAGCCCGTTCGCCATGCAGTTTTGTGCGGCCATAGACGCCAAGCGGGTTTGTCGCGTCGTTCTCTACATACGGCGCCTGTTTTGTGCCATCAAACACATAGTCGGTTGACAGATGAATGATGGGGATCCTGAGCTCGGAGGCAAGCTCCGCCAAGAGCGCCGGCCCCCGCGCGTTAACACGTTCGGCCATCTCGCTGTCGGTTTCGGCCTTGTCAACAGCCGTGTAGGCTGCGGCCGAAACGATCACATCGGGGCGAGCGCCGAGCACTTGCAATCGATCAGGCTCGGAATCTGCTAGCTCGAATTGGGGTCGACCCACCAATACCACATCAACGCCAGACAAGACGCCCGCCTCTTTCAAAGCCGTAGCAACCTGCCCTGTTCGCCCGGTCACGAGTAACCTCATGGTCTCGCCGTGGGCTGGGCGGCGCCAAGTACTCCTAGCCGCTCCCCGGAATAGGATTGCCGCAGAGGCAGCCACCACCATTGGTTGGCAATATACCAATCGACGGTCCGTGCTATGCCGGTATCGAAGTTTTCTTGGGCACGCCACCCCAGCTCGCTTTCGAGCTTCGTAGCATCAATGGCGTAGCGCATGTCATGTCCGGGCCGATTGGCGACAAACTGGATCAGCTCGCTGCGGGGAGTTAGGCTGGGGATACGCTCGTCAAGCAAGGTGCATATGCGACGAACGACATCGATGTTGCGCTCCTCGTTGCGGCCGCCAACATTGTAGGTTTCGCCGATCCGGCCTCGTTCAATGATTAAGTCCAGCGCACGTGCGTGGTCCTCAACATAGAGCCAATCCCTAATATTGGTTCCCTGCCCATAAACCGGAAGAGGTTTGCCCTCCATCGCATTCAATATCGTCAGTGGGATGAGCTTTTCGGGAAAGTGGTAAGGCCCATAATTGTTCGAGCAATTGGAGACCACAACTGGAAAATCATATGTTCGCGCCCACGCCTTAGCCAAGTGGTCTGAAGCGGCTTTGGACGCCGAATAGGGTGAGCTAGGGTCGTAAGGCGTGCTTTCAGAAAACAAGCCAGTCTCGCCTAATGAGCCAAAAACCTCGTCTGTAGAGACATGCAAGAACCGGAAGCGCGACTTGCCCTTATGCGAAAGGGTGTCATAGAAGCCGCGCGCCACTTGCAAAAGGGTGAACGTGCCCATCACATTGGTTCGGATAAAGTCCTCGGCGCCGTTGATTGATCGATCAACGTGACTCTCGGCTGCCAGGTGCATAACCCGATCTGGCCGGAACGATTGGAACGCTTCACTCACTGCGCGGCCGTCGCAGATGTCCGCCCTTACGAAGCTGAAATTGGGCCGATGCTGGACATCGCGCAGTGAGGCGAGATTGCCCGCATAGGTCAGCTTATCCAGCGTAAGAACGTCGTAGCCCTTCTCACCGATCAAATAGCGAACCAGTGCCGAACCGATGAAGCCTGCCCCACCCGTGACCAGAACACGCATATCACTCCCCGTTCAAGTCAAACGCGTTACTTAAGGCCATCAACGGCGGAAGAGTGGCGTCCTTGGCAGATAACAGGCTTTCATCCGCAATGTCCGGCCAGGCCACGCCAATGTCAGGATCGTTCCAAAGGACACCACTGTCAGCATCTCGGTCGTAATAGGCTGTTACCTTATACGCGACGAGGCAACCTGGGAGCAGAGTGCAGAACCCATGCAGAAATCCGGGGGGAATCCAAACCTGATTGCCTTGGTCAGCCGATAGCGTGACCGATGTCCAGCGACCGAAGTTTGGCGATCCTCGCCGGATGTCAACAGCAACATCGAATACTGCTCCGGTGACAGAGCGAACCAGCTTACCTTGGGCAGATGATCCCGACTGAAAATGCAGCCCACGCACGACCCCGGCTTTGTGGCTTAGTGACAGGTTTTCCTGCACGAAATTGGCATGGCCAACATTGCTCGCAAACCAATCGGCGCGGAAGGTCTCCGAGAAATAGCCGCGCGCATCTTGATGGCGGTCAGATATCACCTCCACAACTTCTGGCAAGCTTGTTTCGCGCAACCTCATGGCACTCAATCAAAGGACCTCAGTGCTTTAGTCTTGCGTCACAAAACAAATAAATACCAGTTCTATGCTGTTTCTCGCCCAACTGATGGGTGAAACGGTTAACTGCGGGCCTCGGTTGCCTGCACGGAACAGCGTCACGCAGGCCCTGCACCGCTTCCGCACATCCGAGTTGTTTCAACCGGTCGCAATGGTGCAATCTTTAACAAGATCATTGGTTAAAGAAATCATCGGTTGTTGTTGGCGGATAATAGCAGGTGACATGGCAATGCCGACATGAACCTTACCATTCTGGTTGTTGCGGCCCAATATACTAGAGTTTCATCTCTCCCTTTCCAGCATTACGGTGCACCACTCAAGCTCAATCTAGAACAGTGGAGGACAGACCGATCTGCACGTCCTTGCCAAATCCGCCGGTCGTGTAAGTAGGCTTGCACTATCAAACCGCTTCTCACAGCCGGAGGTTTGATGTTGCGGACGCCACCATCGAGGACCGGGAAAGCCTATGGGGCCCGGTTTGCCGTTGCCCCCTGCGCCTAATCCAGTTTGAAGTAGGCTCTGGCCCCATCAGAAGGACCAGATATGAAACAAATCAGGTTCACCGAAGAGCAGATCATCGTGGTCTTCAAGGAGCAGGAAGCCGGCGTGCCGGTGGCTGTCTTGTGCCGCAAGCACAGCGTCAGCAATGCCAGCATCTACAATTGGAAAGCCAAGTATGGCGGCATGGACGTCAGCGAGGCCTAGCGACTGAAGGCCCTTGAGGACGAGAACGCCCGGCTCAAGAAATTTGCTGGCCGACAGCATGCTCGATAATGCCGCTTTGAAAGACCTTCTCGGAAAAAATGTGACCTGCCCCGCCCGGGCAAGGATTGGTTTCGTTCTGACGATGGCAGTCCGCCTCCATGTATTCGGCTTCTCTCGAGTGGACCGCTGTTGCGGTCAGGCCATGATGAGATCCGCTTGGATGGGTTCTCAGAAAATGGTTCGTGCAAGAGCACGGTGTTTTACACATAGCTTACGATGCGCTGATCGACTGTTTCGTCATCACTATCCCAAGCCTTGCTTTCTTCAGGCCAGCAACCCTTAGGCTACGGCCGGATCTCGCCTATCATATATAGCCCCGGGTCGTACTATGATGGCCCATGCCATTCTCGCCATCTTTGCTGCCAAGGCGACAGTGACCTTGTTCACGTGCATTCTGCTCTCCAGAGCATCAAGCCAGTCACCTATCCGGTCCTTAGTTCGGTTCATGTGGGTGATGCAGGATCGCGCGCCGTGCACCAGAAGCTTTCTGACGCATCGATTGCCCCGCTTGCTTATCCCAAGCAACGTCGTCTTTCCTCCGGTCGAGTGCTCTCTGGGTGTCAGCCCCAGCCAAGCGGCCAGTTCACGAGCTCGCCGGAACTGTCGTCCGTCGCCAACGGTGGCCAATATCGCCGTTGCAGCCATTGGCCCGATGCCGCGAATGGTCATGAGCCGCCTTGCCCTGTCTTCTCGATCCGCGAAAGCTTCGATCTGCCTGGTGTCTGAAGAGATACGTTGATCGACATGGCTAATGTCGTTGAAGATCTCGGAAAGCATCTGCTGCCTCATCGGCAAGCTTAGATCGTTGCTATCATCCGCCAGGACTCGCGGAAGATCGATCCGGAATGTGCCAACACCTTGCCGCACGGCGATCCCGTACTCCAAGCAAAAAGCCCTGGCCCGGTTGATCAGCCGGGTGCGGCTCGAGACCAACTGATCTCGCATCCGATGCAGTGCCTGCATATCAATCTGCTCAACGGTCCGCACCTGCGTGAAGCGCATCGTTGGTCTGGTTACAACCTCGGCAATGTCTTCAGCATGGATCGTGTCGTTCTTCTGGGACTTTACGAATGGCTTCACGAACTGCGCCGGCACGATCCGCACCTCGTGTCCGAAGGCTTGCAGCTTGCGCGCGAACCGCTGCGATCCCAGGCAAGCCTCCATTGCCACCAGGGTTGGTGCGGCGCGTTAGAAAAAGACTAGCACCGTGTCTCGCCGGAACTTGGCGCGCTGAACGACATCGCCTCGCGCATCCAGGCCACAACATGGAAAAGGTTCTTCCCGAGATCAACGCCAAACACGGCAGCTTCCTTAGGTGCATTCCTGATCGTTCTACTTCCTCCTTTTGGTCGAACATCAACAATGTCTCGGAGAGTGGGGCAGGTCATCCCATTGCTGGTGACGCCGGCCCCCGAGCGGGAGGTTGTCGCTCATCTCCAGACTGTCTTTGGGATTAGCGAGCGGCGAGCGTGCCGAGTATTAGGCTGTTGCCAGATGACCATGCGGTACCATGCGCTTCGGATCGATGACGCCGTGCTGCGCGAACGGATGAAGGCCATTGCACATGAGCGGCGACGGTTGGTCTATCGACGCCTGCACGTCCTGCTGCGGCGGGAAGGGTATCAAGTCAATCACAAGCGCCTGTTCCGAATTTACCGCGAGGAGAAGCTGATGGTGCGCCGCCGTGGCGGCCGCAAGCGTGCCACGGGCACCAGGGCGCCGATGTTGATCCCAATGGCGCCAAACGATCGGTGGTCCCTGGACTTCGTCTCCGATCAGATGACGGACGGCTGGCGCTTCCGCGAGCTGACGGTGGTAGATGACTGCACGCGCGCATGCTTGACCCTAGTTGTAGACACATCGCTGTCTGGCCTGCGCGTTGCCAGGGAGTTGGAGACCCTCATGGCTGCCGGGGACGGCCCAAGATGATCAAACAGCGATAATCGGACCGTCCAATGCCATCCTGGGCTTTGCCGACCGGATGGGGATCAACTGGCACTACATTGCCCCTGGCAAGCCGATCCAGAATGCCTTCATCGAGAGCTTTAACGGTCGGCTGCGGGACGAAATGCTCAACGAGACCCTGTTCCCATCACTTACTCATGTGCGGGCAACCGTGGCGTCATGGCGCGCCGGCTACAATCTAAACCGGCCGCACTCGCGCTCAGCTTGGATGACGCCTGCCGAATACGCCGACACTTTCAACCTGCGACGGGATCTGCGGCTCCGCTCAATGACCGACTCCGCGCCAGCCCCCCTCGCTCACCCCGGCCAGATCGGCCAAACCAACCGCCCGAGTCTACTTCACGCTGAATAGAAGTTGAGGCAACGTCAGCTGGTACTCAATAGACTACCGCAGTCGCAATCGTCGCGTGGTTTCGTTGCAGCGCATGAACCCGTTACATGGTTAGGCAATTTCCACGAAAAGAAAGTTGCCGGGCTTGCCAGACAGAACGACGGGGCGATAAGTCTATCAGAGGGTAGGATCTGTCTAGCAAGACGTGAGTAGAGGGAGACAAAAACTGTCTGCCTGTTTTGTTTAAGTGGAGCGCAGATGACAACGGAAGCCGGCCAGTCGCTGCTTGCGACCTTTGATCGCATACGTATAATCAATTTGAAGGTACGCAACGATCGGCGCCGCGAAGTCAGCGCCGAATTTGGTCGGCTGGACCTGCGCATTGATGGAACCAAGTTGGCGTTTCATGAGGCCAACAGGCCAACAGATGCTGGCGGCTTCCAAAGCATTGGCGCACGTGGCTGCTTCTTCAGCCATTTTGAAGTGCTTGAGGCGGCAATGAGCGATGGCGTTGAGAGCGTCCTTATCATGGAAGACGATCTCGATTTTTCCAAAAGTGTTGAGTTCGACCTACCGCCTGCTCTGGGCCACCTGCGACGGCATCAGTGGGACGTTTTCTACGGTGGCCTGTTAGGCTGCTCTATCCCCGATGAGAGAGACGCCAATACGCCCTTGTCGAGTGCCAGCCCGGACAATGGTATCCAGGGTACGCACTTCGTTGCCCTTTCAAAGGCGGCAATTTCGCTGGCTGTGCCGTACCTCGATGAGATGGCGCGTCGGCCCCCCGGTTCTATGGAAGGCGGGCCGATGCATGTTGACGGTGCCTATTCATGGCTGCGGCGAGCCTACCCTGGTCTCAAGACCTGGCTAGCTGCTCCTGAGCTTGGACATCAACGCCCTTCTAGAACCGATATTCATGAGCTTGGTTTCATCGACAAGACGCCGGTGGTACGTGATGTGGCCGCTTTAGCTCGACGCTTGAAGCGGCATTTTCACTAGCGACGCGGGAATTCCTATGTATGAGAACGTCGTCGTCGGCTTTTGTACCAACATGGCTCCTGATGGTCCGGCGATTCTGTGCCGCTCAGTTCGGGAGAACCTGCCGTCGAGTAGCACGGAAATTGTCCTGATTACCAACGACCCCGCGCGCTATGAAGTGAACTTGAAAGGCCTTGATGTCTCTTATCGCATGACCCCGTCCGATATGACCCCGCAGACCAAGAAGCATGAGAAGCTGGCAAAGCGACTGATTGTGCATGCTGGCCGACTGCTTGGCGGAAGCGTGATGGATCGCGCCATTACTGGGGAAGCCTTGGCGAGATTCCAGAACACGCTGATGGAAGCGTGGTGCCACCCAATGGCGGCTCGCTGGTTTAGTTATGCCGCCGTTATTCAGGAGCGGCCTGCCGCCAAGCGGTTCCTGCTGACCGATACAAAGGATGTTCTAGTGCAGGACGATTGCTTCGCCTTGATTCCTCAAGATGAAGCCAATATCTTTAAAGAAAGTGAGTTCTTCGGTAGTTCCTATTGGAATGACAAATGGGTACGGGACGGTTTTGGTGATCGCGCCCTTCAGAAGATGGTTGGTCAGGAAGCCATATGCGTCGGCACCGTCCTAGGATCGCGCGACCCTGTGCTGCGGCTAGTGGAGCGCATAAAAGACTACTTCATCCGCTATCCGTTCCGCACCGTGGAACAGGGATTGATCAATTGGCTCCTTCATTCGGATGGTGATCCTACTGGTGTGCGGCGCGTGCCAAACGTAACAGGCGCCGTGACGACACTATCTAGCATTGCGGTGCGCGAGCAGCTTATTGAGCGAGATGGCAGGATCTTTCGGAAATCGGACGGAGCCATCTGTCCAGTCCTACACATGTACGATCGTTTTGACGATCTCAACACCGCGGTCAAGGCTCGTTACCTACAAACTCTGGCGGAAGCCCAAGACGGTCGTGCAGCATCAATAGAGAGCATTTAAGCTTGGCGTCGACCTCAGAAGCATTCCCCTTAATACCAGACGACGATGACTGCGCAGTGAATAATAGGTCGATTTAATCTGAACAATGTTAAGTAATGTACCTTAATTTAACACTGCGATGGGCCAAGAAATGGACCAGAAAGTCGACTCTACAGCCATTCCGCCTACCACCAAGACGCAGGCAATTACTAGGCTTGCGGGTGTAGATGCACTGCGCGTTCTGGCAGCCTTCATGGTCGTATGCATCCATGCCCTGCCCTTCTCTCACCCCGCATATGAAATCGGATTATTTAGACCAAGCGAAGCCATTCTCGCGCTTTGCAGAGCAGCCGTCCCATTCTTCTTCATAGCATCGGGCTATTTCTTTGCTCGTTCAATAGAGTCCCCAGAAATGGCACCGAGGTTGCTGGCGCGGCAGGGGCGACGGCTTATGTTATTGTTTTTGGCGTGGTGCGTGATTTATTTTGTGGTACCGCCGCCACAGGCCATCTTGGAGCGGCGGGTAATCCCGCACTATGTCGAACATTTTCAGTTTCTCTCTCAACGCATCGTGGAAGTTCCGGCCCGTGTGATGGAGGGAACTGCGTTTCATCTATGGTTTTTTACGTCCCTGATTTTTTGTCTGACGTGGCTAACCGTAGTGATTTGCAGACGCTGGCAATCGATTTTGCTGCCAGTTGGCATCGCATTGTTTGGCTTGGGGCTGATTGCTTCGCTGGACCACTCTGCACCAGAGCACTCCGGCTTCCTGAATTCCGACTTCGCCCGATACTTTCTGCTTGGCCCTCTTTGCGTTGCGCTAGGCTATGAGATGACGCATCGTTCACTTTCAACACGCGTGGGGTATGGCCTCCTCCTCAGCGGACTTGCATTCCTGGTACTTGAGGTTGCAATCTATTTCTTTGTTCAGGGACATGCCCCTCTACACGATTTTGTTGTGAGTTCCATACCGGTTGCGTTAGGCGCGATGGTCATTGGCTTGCAGCGCACTTCAGCGTCTTGGGTCATTCAGGTCGCGAAACTGGCGCCAATGGTGTTAGGTATATATGTGGTGCACATCCTAATACGGCAGTATCTGGTTATGGCATTCAAATTTGTGCCAAGCACTCTCTTCTGGGGCACATTCACGGCCGCCCTGGTCTTCGCAGCATCCCTGGTTGCCATACTCGTCTTACGGCGTATTCCAGGCGTGCGTTGGCTGACGTTGTAGTTGTTGCGCCTCCTGGCGACGCTCGCACCCTTGGCGCACTACCAGCAGACCTATTGACAAGTTCACCGCGCCCTGTCTGGTTTCTTGTCTCCGGTGATGCCTGGGCACAAAAGCTTGCCTCTTGGCCAACGCGTAAGTCCTCAACGCTGCGCAGTTCCTGCCAGACGTCGTCGACGGTCTGCATGTAGGTGACGGCGGACTTGACCTCAACGTTGAGAGCCAGATCGGTCGTGGTCAGATGGCGCATATGGTTGTAGGAAGTACCCGTGGTGATGGATTGGCCGCCACTGAACGTGTCGCCTGACAGGCTTCCGCTGTGGTTGCCGGCTAGCGATGCTCCGATGGTTGGCCATTTGCGAGACTCGGCCAGCGCAATATTCTCGGCGTACGCTTTGGCGCTCAGCAGCACGGCCTGCAAGTCGGGCGCGTGATTGTAGCCGTGGTCAACGCCTGGGTGATCGATTGCGCCTGTGCGCCACCCACGGCAAATGAAGCTAGGCTCAGTGCCAGTGCGCTGGCGACCAAATTCCCGCGAAACGTCATTACTGGTTCAATAACTCCGCCATGCTCCCGGTTTTCCTAGTTAACATGACCCCTGAAATTTGTGACACTGGTAGTCCGAAGCAAGAAGCTCGGTCGACTAGAGCGGCGCTGTTGGACAATTAATGCAGGTTTTGATCTGTTGAACAGAGCCCCAAGTTCCCTCCGGTTTTGAGCAGAGTCCTTGGTTGATTTGCTCCGAGACCGAACAGTGGACCGCCGGAAGGTGGAGTTTTCCGGATATGATCACGTCGGCGGGCTAGTGATGCCGCCGTAATTGGTCAAGGAAATCGGGGTTTTAAGCCCGATCGCCCCATGTGGGCGAACCTCGTTGTAGTCCTTGCGCCAAGCCTCCATCTTTTCGGCCGCGTCCGCAAGGGTGAGGAACCAATGGGCGTTCAGACCTTCGGCCCGGAAGCGCCCATTGAAGGCCTTGATATAGGCATAGGCCGCGGGCTTTCCGGGTCGGGAGCTGAATAGCCCCTAGGTTTGTAGACGCCTTCTTCCCTAATTTTGAGGCAAGGAGGCCTTTATGGGCAAAGCTAATTTCACTGAAGAGTTCAAGCGCGATGCGGTGCGCCAGATCACCGAGCGTGGGTATCCGGTTTCGAAGGTTTCCCAGCGCCTTGGCGTGAGTGCGCATTCGCTCGACGAATGGCGCAGAAAGTATGCATCCGATGTTTCAAAGGGTGGGGATTAGGCCGATAAGATCCGGCAGTTGAAGCGCGAACTAACGCGTATCACCGAGGAGCGCGACATCCCAAAAAAAGCGGCCGCGTACTTCGCCAGGGATGCAAAGTGAGGTACGCGTTCGTCGCCGAGTATCGCCAGCAGTTTTCGGTACGCACCATGTGTCGGTGCCTGCGCATCCACGCCAGCGGCTTTTATGCCTGGCTCAAGAACCCGCTGAGCAGGGCTCAGGAGGACATCCGTCAGACCCGGTTGATCGAGCGTGCCTGGAGCCAGAGCGGCAAGGTCTATGGATACCGCAAGCTTCATGACGACCTGCTTGATCAGGGCGAGACCAGTTGTGCCAACCGCATCGCCTGCCTGGCCAGACTGGCCGGGATCGAGGCCCAGATCGGCTATCGGCGCCGACCCAGCACTTATGGGGGCAAGCCATCGGTGGTGATCGACAACACCCTGAACCGGCAGTTCGACGTCGCTGCACCCGATACAGCCTGGGTGACCGACATCACCTATATCAAGACTATGGAGAGATTTGCTTATCTGGCAGTGGTCATCGACCTGTTCTCGCGCCGCGTCATCGGCTGGTCACTGCAAAGCCGCCAGACCAGCGAGGTCGTTCTCCGGGCGCTTCATATGGCGGTCTGGTGTCGCAAGCCGCAGAACACGGTGCTGGTCCACTTCGATCAGGGCTCCCAGTTCAGCAGCATGGACTGGGCCAGCTTCCTGCGACACCACAATCTGGTTCACTCCATGAGCCGGCGCGGAAACTGCCACGACAATGCTGTGGCTGAGAGCTTCTTCGATCTGCTCAAGCGCGAGAGGGTCAGGCGTCGGACCTATCGAACGCGGGACGAAGCTCGCCAGGATGTGTTCGATTGCATCGAAATGTTCTACAATCCGACACGCAAGCACGTCCGCAACGGCATGCTGTCACCTATCGAATTCGATTGGCGGCACCAAATCTAACCCCGAAGGTGTCTACAGAACACGGGGCTATTCAGTCTGGCCCATCATGGAAGTGCAGACCCTCACCAACCTCAGCCAACCAATAGATCGGCTAAGCGCTCGTTCCTGCCACCCGGACCAGAGCGGCCTCGAGAGCGGCGAGGATGCCCCAATACCTGGCAATGCAAAATCCGTGGCGATCAGCACCACTGAGAACAAAGCTATGGTCAGGCCATCCGGCCCATGAACTCAGACGGGATCGTGGCCATGAAGTCAAACGGCAGCACAAGGGGAGCTTGTTCCCAAGGAGGCTGTTTTCGCCGGTGATGAACACATTTTCTCGCATGGGCTTAAGGCATTCTGCCTAGATAATAGCTCTTGCGCACTACAAACGCGACGCACCCGGATTTCGATTCGGTGGTCAGTGGACTGGCTAATCGCTTGCGGAATGACTTAACAAGCTAAGCTGACCTTCCCATTGGCCAGCACCAACTCTCCTAGCGTGGTCAATAAGCGTTGTATTCAATTAAGGCATATTCCCAGCGTTATCAGCGCCCCCGCCCAGCCAACGAGAGCGCCACAAGACAGGACTTCTATCTTAGGATTGTGACTGGTCATAATGGGTACATTATCTTGCACACTTATCAAGCAGGAGATCGTGTCCGGAGATTTAGGGAGCAATTACATTGGGTCAGAAGTAGATTGGTCACTGGCGCATTGCTACTTCGAACTTGCGGCTAGATCAGGCCAATCGGCCATGCTAACTCGATTGAATGTACGGCGAGATCAAAGAACTCATCCTGCACACCTTAGAGATCGGGCCAACTCGGCTGCATATCCTCTTGGGTGTACTGTTCTATGTCATGTGCTTTGCATTAACCCGCCGACCTTGGGTGAGCCTCTTGCTTGTCATTGCCCTACAGTGCGGCAACGAGCTTCTTGATGCTCGTGAGGATATCAGGAGCGGAACTTGGAGCCGTCGCGAAGCATTGACGGACACTTTGTGGACGGTTGCTCTGCCTCTTGCAGCTTCGATTTGCGTTGTGACTGGCAAAGCATTGGCGAAGCTCCGAAGCTAGTAGTTGTATGAACGAGCATCGGTGAACGCCATTTAGATCCACAATTCATCTGCCGGTAGCATATCTTCAGCAACAACTTGGAAAGCAGGCTGACAAGATCGCTATGGGTGCAACTGCCCTGGTATTAAGGAGTGATGCTGCAGTAGTCTTTCCATAGATCCCGCAGGCGCACCACCTTTACTGGATAGGGCATGCCGTTGCGCGTTCTCCCATTCTGGGTCGCTCAAGCGCGGAGAGTACCGGCCATGAGAGGCCCCAAGCTCCGACGATAAAGTCTTCGGAACAACCGGCGTGCGCTAGCGCCCGCTGGATCAGTGCGATCTGCAACATGGGTATTCTCTATTGATACAGGTTTATTGCTTCGGACTCCGCCCTATGCAGTGATGATGCGGGTGCTCGGAGACGAGCTATGCAGGTCAATGTGTTCATTGCTCGGGCTGATGGGGATCTACCAGAAACTTACGTAGTGCTGCCTATCTCACCGTTGGCTGCGTTGCCTGCTTGATATCGGGAAGGCTAGCGCTTCTTTGGCACGGTAGACATCCAATGGGGGCTGTTCCAAGGCGTGCCAGTCAAGCTGGATCTGCTCTCAAACTGATATGCTGTAATCGAGACCAAGCCCACAGATGTTTGGTCCTAGTGACTTGAGAATTCACCGACTCTGAAGTTAACTGAATATTAAGGTTCACGTTGCTTTCACATTCAACATGTCAGAGACACATCGGGAGCTCGGATTGACCCGAGAACGCCCACGAGCCTGGCCATGGCCACCTCGGTTCATTGAACACTGGGGTCCCGATATGCTCAATTTCCGTTCGCTAAAGATCGCTGCCATGTGGTTCCTCCTGTTGCCGCTGATAATCATTCTTGGGCTACTGGATGTTCTGACAAAGGGACGCAGCCGCAGTTGGCCTTTAGGCTAAGGGCGCATGGCGGTAGTTTCGCCCACCCTTAGAACAGCACTGACCACAACAGCCAGGCTACTCCAACAAAGACCATCCATGCAGCAAGAGCCATCACAATGACGGCCGGTAAGCTGCGCCTGCGCAGCCAATCGACCGTTTTGGGTGAGTAGCCTGCTGCGAGCAGTATTTCGAATATGCGTTCCAGCGCATCGATCTCCTTAAGCCGCGCAAACCTAGGGAGGCAAGGTTTGCAATTCCTAACCAGTGAAGCGACAATTGTAGCTTCCACAGGCAAGGCCCTGACTAAGCTCACTGGGCCTTTACAGCGATGGAGCTACAGGCGAAATTAATTGTTCCAGAATTGCGTTGTGCCGAGCTATTAACTTGGCCTTCAGAATAGTCCGGCATCTTTGCTTAGCGCGGCATGTATTGAGTACGCGGCAGCGACACCAGAACGCCTGTCTTGCTCCCCAGCAGACAGGCGCTTTTGTACAAAAAGATTAGGGCTGCATAGCAACAACTTTGTTGCTTACTTGCCTCGACCTTCTTGTTGTGAGCAGCCCTACTTATTAATATTTCACAAGTAAGGATCGATAGAAGCCATTAACGATCATTTCGATAGCCAGAAGCAGACAACAGGTGGACTCGGCTGAGCCCAGCCCCAGAGCAGCAGACGGAAATCTCGCCTGAGCTGGGCTCATCGCTATTGCGCAACAGTAGCATATCGCGGGCGAAGGCAATCCTTCTAATCCTCAGGTCCCCCGGTGCGGTCTTAAAGTGAGAGTCGCCTACAATGGCCTGTCATCGGCAACCGGAGCGGTCCAGGCTGGCTTTGGCGCTTTGAAGTGCGTCTAGAACTTCCTCCTCCAAGGATCGTTGCTCTCGACGCCGGTTGTTCTTCAGGCTCGGTGGTCTCGCGTATGTCGACCTGTGTCATACGCCTTCACTCCTCGGGGAGCCGGTTGTAGATAACGATTGCAGCGGAGAAGTGACGAAAACTATAAAGGCTCAACTTTCGGATACCGAGGCGAATGCAAGCGCGTCGGATTTGCTGGGCAAGCACTTTTTGCCATTTTGCAAAATGTGCCCTGCTGAGATCGTTATCGATCAGCTTGACCATCAGCGCGATGCCGATCAAGACATCGCTATGTAAACCATCAAGGTCTATGGTCCTTGTTGGCTTATGACCCGGGCCCTTTTTGGCGTTGGGAAGTGTGAGCATGGTTCCCGCGAACTGGGCGCCGCGCGATTCAATAGGCCTGAAACTGCAATGCCCAGCCACCAAAACAAACAGGGCAGCCAAGATTGCGTTGGGGTTCCCATGGCTCGGGGTATGGCTCTTGAGTTCGTCAAACAATCCCCTGACTTCGGCTTCGGTCGCATCCTTGATTTTCAGAGCCGAGGTTCGTTTGTCCTTCTCAGGAATTCGAGCTTTTCGCCGTTTCAACTCGAAGTTGATCTTGGTCCAGGCGGCCGGGAACTGGTCCAGCCTGCCCGAGATAGTCTTGGTCTCAAGCAGCCGATATTTGAGATCGGCGCGATACCGACCAACGGTTGAAGCATCCAGGGGGCCGCCACTGGCCTGAACCGCGGCAACCGCGTCTTCGGGCATGAGCCCCGGATGGGCCTTTTGAGCTTTGCTGATCCAAAGTGGGCCGACACGACGATGCTCAGCGCGGATTCGGTGCGTCGTGGACTTGGCTTGCATGCCGGATTGAGCGCGCGCGTGAACATAGCATTGAGGACCCTCTGCCGCAGGCCGGCGATCTGGATGCCAATGCACCTACCGGATCGGTGCGAGCAGCCTTTGTCCGGAACCGCGGCACGGTCGGCGACGGTAGCGGCAATTTGCCCGCAGTCCGGGCTGGTCCGCCGATATCTCCAGCAGAAGCATCGGATGCAGCGGAGAGCGCAACCCCGGCTCACCAGACAACCGACACAAAGGCGCAATCTCTCAAATACTTCGAACAACTCAACGTTTTGAAAAGGTCATCATCATGAAATTTCCTCTTTTTGCCCCACCCGCCGCAATGCCCCCGGTCGGCTTGATCCTTATGTTACAGCCAAAAAAATCCGGAAATCCAGGGTAGCTGACCTTCTGTGCGGAACGATGTTCACAACCGGTTCGACCGCTATGTTGAGTCGACGCGCATCGAACTCGCGACTAGGCATGACATGATTGAAGGCAATCTCTGGCTCGACCTGGACCGCCATGAAGTGCTGATCCGTCTTGTCGAGGACATAAAGCCACGTCCACGTACAGCTATCGTCTATGACAGCTCGGCAGCTGCTGGTGAGCGCCTGCCCACCATCCTGCTGCGTGACTTATATGCCCAGCAACGGACCGAGCACAACCGCTCCTCGTTGACAATGGTGCCGCTCCGCCCCACTGACGACATAACGGCTGGTAGGCTTTACGCCATGGAGTCTGCCGAAGTCGCCGTGGCGGACGACATGGTTGTGCCAGTCATCATGGCGCAGGATGCCGATATCGCTGCTCTGAGCCGCAATCATGATTTTTGAAGTGCATCACCAAACCCAAGCACGGGGTGATCAGGCTTCCCTACATTCCCCAGGCGGTCTCCAGCCATCTGGATCGCCTGTCTCTACCGCTTTGGGAACTGGGCGATCCGGCATCCCTCCCAGTTCGTCGTGCAGTGCGCGACAGCCTCTCCTGCACCACTGGCCAGGCGGGTCTGGTGGTGGCAGCGGTCGCTGAAAGGGTGACCATCATGAGGGCAGAACTGGCAAAGCTAGGTTTCGGTCCGAACGTTGGCTAAATGACTATGATGCCAGCTTCCGCAAAGAGTGTGAGATCCTGGTCGGACCGCCCTTGCTCGCCTGCGAAGGCGGTCCCGAGATCGTCGCATTTCTTTACCATCACTACAACTACCTGCACCCTGACGTGCAGCGTCAGGTGTTCCTGGCCATTTGGGAGCGGCTTAGCTGCTCCCAAGATCAGGCTCCGGCCATGCGCCTGCGCACTTTGGGAATGAAGGTCTTGCTAGTGACTTCCCGCAACTAGCCGGCTCGATGCGGAAGTGGTCCGATGGAATATAGACCGGAGCCGCACGGGAGGTCATGCCCCCTGTTTGAGGAAACATTCACTTCGACCCGCCACGCGCAGCGGCGCTGCACGAACTCTTAATCGGCCTGCCGTTCAACGCCGTTTTCGGGGCAAAGCTCCGCAAATTCCTCGCTGTCAAAATGGTGAAATGGTTTGCCCCGCCGATCTTCGGCCATGTCCTCCTGGGCGAGTGCCGCACTGAGACGAATTCAGTCCATCGGCAGGGGTGCGGATGGCTAGTGCTGAAGGTCCCACTCTGATCGTTGTCTGCTTGATAGATCAGCGTTATCGATCATTCACAGCGTGCCCGGCGTCTGCCCAGCCGCTTTCCACCAGCCGCTTGGGCTCTGCGCTCGCATTGGTCCGTTTGGGGGAGAATGATGACTCCTTAAAACCTGCACTTCCTACCGAGCACAACGGCTATGACCATGGGGGTGAAGCCAATTCTGTAAAATTGTATTGAATGAGTTCATCTGCTGCATACTATGTCGCTTAGCCTCGCCTTAGAGGCTCCCTGCCAAAGTGTCTTCAACAAACGGGCAGCATCGACCCGTTTGATCGAGGGACACTCAAATGAAGACCAAGCTTCTGGTGACTGCCTTTACTCTGCTGTTTTCTGCCTCGGCGGCAAATGCCGCTTCCGAAGTCTTCATCGATCAGATCGCGCGGAACCTTGATCCGGTCGTAACGAGCCAGATGGTATCGATCAGTGAGGTGTCCGATATGGCGACCCGCGCCACCGGCGTGCTCAAGTCCATACGGAACGATGTCAATCCGACCTCCTCCTCGGCTGCACTGCTGGTGCAAACGGGGGACGAACACCAAGCGAGCATCAATCAGGTTGGCCCGGGCAATCTGGGCGTCGTCATGCAATCTGACTTGATGAACAGCGCAGCACTGGTGCAGACCGGATCGGGCAACCGCGCTTCAATCTCGCAGAGCGGCTACCGGAACTTTGCAACGGTCACGCAGACCGGCAACAACCACGCCGCCTTCGTTGCCCAGCAGGGTCGCGGGAACGTGGCTATCATTTCGCAGCGCTGAAAATGAGAGCGGCGCCAGAGCGGCGCCGCACATTTATTGCTATTGGTTGGTGTTGTTCTGCTGGGTAGCAGGGATCTGCGGGTTAGCAGGTGGCAGCGTTGTCGGATCGGTAACGCCGTCTTGGCCAATATCGCCGAAGTCGGGAAAGTCGATAGAGAAGCCTGGGCTACCGGAGCCGCCTTTGACCTGCCCCTGCCCCTGTGCGAGCAGCCAATTCCCGTTGAGCGGGTCACCCCCGAAAGAAGGGTTGATTGGCTTATAGATCAGCGGTGAGGCAGCAGCGATCTGCACTGCGCCGGCCAGCAGCACACAGCTCAGGCTGACGCTCTTGAGCAATTTGGACATAAAGACTCTCCGGTTTGAATTTTCAAAGCTAGTTGCGGTTGAACACATACATGCGGCCAGGGACCACGATAACGACCTGATCCTTCAGGCCCGTCAAGCCTGAAGGCATCATGTAGTTACCGCTGCCGGGCGTCTGCAGCGCGAAAACCGCTGAGTTGCTGCCACCCACATTCATGGCGCCCGCCAGATCGTTGCCGACCTGCAAATAAGCGACGTCGTTGTTGCTGCCGCTGACGCCGAGCATCTGCGCATTGTTGCTGCCTTTGCTGGCCTGCAGGACATTGTTGTCGTTGCCCGACTGGACCAGCAGCATGGCTGAATTGCTGCCTTGGATAGCCTGCACGGCGCGATTGTTGGTGCCGGACTGGGCGATCATCGCGGCATTGCCGGTGCCCTCGACACCCGCGTTGGCGAAATTGGTGTTCCCAATCTGGCTGATCATGGTGGTGGAGCCAGAGCCGGTCAAGGGTTTGAGCTGGGTCAGTGGCGTCAGCACGATGCCGAGTTGCTCCGGTGAGGTGGTATAGCTGTGTTCGCCAGCGGCGAGAGGCTCAGCCGGCATGCCCATGATGTCAGCTGTCGACGGGAAGTCCTGTGCAGAGGCGGGCACTGCCAGAAGGCCGAGGCACAGCGCCGTCATACCCAGAACCTGCACGAAGCCGGCTTTTTCCTTGCTCATCATCGTCCCTCTCCTGTTCCGGTTATCTAGACCGGTTTTTCTTGTTGGAGGTCCAGCTGTTCCGATACCCGGCACAGCGCGTTCCCCGTTTCGTCGTTGACCACCATTTCAACGGAGACGGTAGCCGGCAGATCAATCTGGACGCTCGAGGTTCCGAGTGTCCCATTCGAAAAATTCCAGCCCTGGCTGGTCTGGCTGGTGCCGCTGGCGGAACGCTTGGTGACGCTCAACCGGACACTGCCCGTCAGGGGCGACGAGGTTTCGATGAAAGGCCGGAGCGCTGCCACTCGGTCAGTCTGGACGATTAAGCCACACCCAGTGAGGCGCTGATCAAGAACTGTTCCCGAGATAGTCCGGTCGCCCATCGAAGCTTCGCTGCTTGAAGAGAGAAGGAGGGCAACAAGAACAGCAACAAGGCGGATCATTGCGGCCCCCCACAGAAGGTAGCGGGGCGCCGGAGCGCCCCGCCGACTATTCTTACTTGTTGCCTTGAATTACCGTAGCAATGTTGCCACGACCAGCCTGCATGACCAGCGAAGCGTTGTTCGCGCCAGACTGCGTTACCAGAGCCTGGTTGCGGCTGTTGGTATCACCGTTGCCGAACTGCAGCACGCTGGAGGTGTTGCTTTCACCGGACTGAACAATCCAGGCGTTCGAGTAGGCACCGGTCTGCACCACGTTCGAGGTCTGACCATTGTCGGCCTGAAGCACGCTGACATAGGAGTCGTTCGCCATCTGGAAGATCGCCGACTGGCCACCCTCGCCAGACTGGACCGTGAGAGCGTCGCTGTTGATGCCGGTCTGAACGGTAAGGGCGCTTTGCTTGGAGCCGCTCTGCGTGGTGACAGCAACGTTCGACGAGCCGGTCTGCAGCGTTGCTGCCTGCTGCGTAGAACCCGTCTGCGACGTACCGGCATAGTTGTCGGTTCCGTTCTGCACTGTCAGCGCAACGCTGCCAATGGTAGCTGTCTGGCTAGTGGAGGCGATGTTGAAATCACCAATCTGCACCGTACCAGCACCCGATAGGACGCTGAAGGTCTGAGTGGTCACGGCATCATTGTGGTCGCCACCCTGAACGATAGCAGACGCCGCACCAAGCGAACCGGTCTGAGTAGTGAAGGCTGTGTTCCAATCACCAACCTGAACCGCACCGGACAGCGCACCGACCGTGCCGATCTGGGCATTGGCGGCTACGTTGTCATCGCCGAACTGAGCGATGGCTGCGACCGAGGCGATGGTCGGAACTGGCACATTCACCTTCAGACCGGCCTTGCTTGCAAAGCCCCCGATGTCGTCCAAAAAGTTGAGCTCGCTTCCGAGATCCAGCAGCGCCAACACTTCTGGCCCAGCCGTGTTGAGGGCGCCGAGGATATCAACGGTACCACCCTGAACATTGGCAGCGCTGTTGCGATTGCCGACCTGAGCAGTAGTTGCAGCGGACAGCGTGGCTGGCGCATTGCCGGCAATCGCCGTGTCGGTCAGCCCAATTGCGCCCAGGCCGAGCCGAACTGCGATAGCCGCCAGTGGGTTCATTCCACTAGTGTCGATGTTTCCACCAAATGCACCCTGCGTGTTGGTAGAGCGATTGTTGTCGCCAATCTGTAGTGTAGTTGCGACCACATCCGAGCTGCCGTTGCGCTGAGTGGTGACCGCACCGTTTCCGTTACCGAACTGGCCGGTGAGCGCTGTCGCGTTCGTCACACCGATCTGGTTGGTCTCAGCATAGTTGCCGTCGCCCACCGAAATCACGGCAGCGTTGGAGGTCGTCGTGGCCGTCTGTGTAGTCAACGCGTCGTTGTTGTCGCCGATCTGCAGAGTGGCAGCCATGGTGTCGGTCGTCAGCGTCTGCGTGTTGATGGAGACGTTGTCTTCGCCGATCTGGACCGAGGCAGCGTCGGTGCCGGACGTCGCAACCTGGGCGTTCGTGGCGAAGTTGTTGTCACCGAACTGGCCGATGACGGCATTTGACTGTGCTACCGCAACTGTTTTTCCCACAACCGGAGTCTCGAGCGTAACGGTTTCAGTGGTTGCCGCACCGGAGTTACCCCAAGATCCAAAGTAGGAAGACCGTGTCTGCTTCTGAACGGTGCGGGTGTAGGAAGAGTAGGACTGGTTGAAGTCACCAACCTGCGTATTTGCAGCAGAGTTCCCACTGCCAAACTGAGCAATCGCGGCAGCAGAGTTCTGAGCTGGCGCGTTGCCGGACTTGGTGATGGTCGCAGGCCCATACACGAAGCGCTCAGCGGCACCGCGGCTGTTAGTCACCTTCGGGTCAGAGGTGAAGCCCGCAATTTTGACTGTTTCAGTCTGGATTTCGCCTTGCGTGTTGGCAGCGCTGTTGCCGTTACCAGCCTGGACAATTGCCGCCTGGACGTTGGTGCTGCCGGCTTGCTGGGTGTTTGCAGCGGCGTTGGCAGTGCCGAACTGGAGGATGCCAGCCTCGTTGTTCGACCCGCCGTTTTGAGTGTTGATAGCGCTATTGTCGAAGCCAAACTGAGCGATGGAAGCGCTGGAGTTCACGGTAACAAGCTGAGTATTGACACCAGCATTGTCCGCGCCGCCCTGCAGGATTACAGCAGAGTTGTCCGTGACGCTTTGTGAGCGGTCAAGCGTATCCTGCGCGTTGCTAGCCGAGTTGTTGTTGCCAAACTGCGCGATGTTGGCTGTGTTGCCACTGAACTGGCTACCAGCCTGGACGTTCACGCCGAGATTAGCGACGCCAGCCTGGAGAATGTTCGCGTCATTGTTGACGCTCTGCTGATTACCGAAGTGGTCGATCTGGGCGTTGCTGGCGAAGTTGTCGTTGCCGAGTTGGACGATGGCTGCATCGTTGCCCTCGCCAGCGGGATTGCCACCTTGTAGGGTAGAATTAGCAGCGTTATTGCCGCTGCCGACCTGCAGCGTCGACTGCGTTGCGTTGCGAGCATCGTTGTCGGTGTTGACAGCATTGTTCTGGTCGCCGAACTGAACGATGACGAGCTGGCTGTTGCCACCGCTCTGCACGTTGGCGGCATAGTTCTTGTTGCCGGTCTGGAGGATCGAAGCCTCGCTTGGCTCGTACATATAGCTGCCGTTGCTCGGCGCCTGACCGTTCAATGCCTGGTTGCCTTCACCGAACTGGGCGGTGGTCGCACTGTAATCAGTGGTGGGCTGGGCTGGGTTCAGCGTGGCCTGCGTGTTGAACGCAACGTTATTACCGCCGACCTGCAGAATGCTCTGGGAGGACTGAGCAACGTTGTTCTGTGTGTTGGATGCAAAGTTACCCTGACCAAGCTGGAAGGTCAGGACGTCGCCCTGATCTGCCATGCTCTGGCTGTTGTATGCGACGTTTCCAAAGCCGCCCTGGATCACACCAGCGTTGGAATCGCTTGTTTCGTTAAGCTGCGTGTTCGAAGCGAGATTTCCGGCGTTATCCGAACCGTTGATCTGCAGGATTCCGGAGTCGTTGTTCTCGCCAGTCTGCTCGGTCCGCGCGACGTTGTTGTTGCCGCCTTGGAATACCGAAGCGCGGTTCTTGCCGGTCTGCAGGAACTGGTCTACCTTGTTATTCGAGCCGAGCTGCGCAATGGCGCCGGTGTTATTGCCGTCCTGCAGGAAATTGCCGCCGATGAAATTGTCCCAGCCCATCTGCATGGTGCCAAGGGTGTTTCCACCCATCTGAGCGTCCGTAAGCGTGGTGCCGGTGCCTGGTGCGAAGACGTTGCGAGCGCCCTGCTGGTAGATGAAAGCTTCGTTGTCCTTGTTCTCAGCGTTGTTCAGGGCGACCTGCGCCAGGTAGGCGAAATTGCTGTCGTCGCGCTGGGCGACAAAGGCGTTGTTGGCAGTTTGGGCCAAAGCACCTGAAGCACTCAGCGCCACAACTGCAACGCCAGCCATCAAAGCGTAGCGATTCATAGTGTGATCTCCGTGCCTTCATTCCAAAGGGTTGAAGGCGCCCCCCCGCTTCCCGCCTGCCGCTTCGACGGATTAACAATAGTTTAACTACCTTCACTTGTTCTGACTCACAAGTTGAATTGCGTTTAAAATGTGTGAATGGTTAAACGGGACGAGTTGATCCAGGTCTAAAGCTGGCAAAATAGTGACACTTTGTGGGCAGCGCCAAACAGAGCAAGCGTTAAAAAGAAAAAAGCGTTCCGGACCTTAGGTCCGAAACGCCTGGTACTTCGAATCAGTTAGAGTATACGCCTGAATTGAAGCAGCTTCGCTTGACTTAGTTTAGTGGAGACGGCAAGCGTTAGTCAGCGGCCTGGCGCAACATAGGAGGCTTCGTACTGCGCAACGAATGCGCTTTCAGCTGAGCCGTCCTGCAAATCCCACAAGCTGGACTTCACACCGCTGACTATCAGAGAATAGACCGCCAGTTCTATCGCTTCGCGAACCGCCAGTTGACTTGGATCATTCCGAGAAAAACCGGCTTCGATTTCGAGCAGGCGCTCGGGTTCAGCAAACACATAGGCGCCGGCCCTAGTCTGGAAGGAATAAAGCTGCTTGGTGGTCGTGGTTGACGCAAGAACCTCACCTGACTGGACGCTGACCGCGCGCAGGTTAATCGTAACGACGTCGGATCGATACTGAACGTCGCCACCAATGCCGAAGAACTTAGCCCCCGCCCCACCAGTAATCTCATCGGTGTCATAGCCAACAATACCACCTTCAAGGAGAATGCCAGCGAAACGCACAGGGGGAAGTGCCCCACCCACCTGATAGGCGCGGTTGGTGTTTTCGATGAGCGTGCGCTCCTGCACCAGGTTCTTCAAACCGCCCCGCTCCACCACGCGGAACCACCGGCCATTTCCTGCAGTCGTCAAGACGTCAACAAGAATTGCCGCCCCACCCTGCGTCACCGCACGGCTATACTCGGCGAATTGTGGATTGGGTTTGGCTTGACCCGTCAGATCAGGAAACTCGTAGACGGCAACGTCCAGAGGACGAACTGGCGCGGGAAGCTCACGCAGAGTTGGCGTCGTCTTGGTAGGCGTAATCAGCGCTGCACGAGGCGTATTCAAGACCTGTCCGGTTGTTGCGCAGCCAGCCAGAGAAGCGGCCATAAAAACGGCCAACACTGAACGGATCATGATTTGCCCCACTTCGCTCAAATTAATCTTGAGCTTTAATGAGTCTAGGCAATAGCAGCGGCCAGTTAAGAGTCAAGCGCAGCTATTGATTAGGGTTTACGAGCATGAACTTACTGTGTCTGCGACACAACAACTTGGAAGCTTTAGGCATGTCAAAGTAATACAGCGCCGGCGCCGATGGTGGGTAGCGTCTGAGTGCCAGTGGTGAGGGAGACTCCGACGCCCTGCTGCACCAGGGGCAATGGAGGGCGCGCTGCTGCCGCAAATGGAACAATGGCTTGCTCCTTACTGGGTTCGGCGCCGGTATTGAATTTAGCCGCTTCTGGTGTAGCGACAAAAACCCGCTCGGCCGCAACGTTTGCCCCCGGCGCTGGCTGAGTAGGACGAGGCTGGGAACGGCGAGGCTGAGCGCCAGGTGGCAATTGATCAATGTATACACCCATAGGTGACCCCGCTTGGGGTACCTCCACCCCTTGTCCCGGGGACACTTGCGGTATGAAGGCCGGCCCTTGCCCGAACGCCACCGCACCAGATTGGATGATCAGCGCAATAGTCAGCAATAATCTTGTCATTGTAGTTGCCTTGCCAAGTTTCCAATCGACAGTTAGCTGATATAAGGCTGGAATTACAGCAGATCCCGCTTTCATCTGCAAATTTCCAAACGCGTCGGAGGGAAGCATGCGTCGCCAGTTTTTGTTACTTGGTCTCTTTGCGGCATTAACGCCAGTAAGCATCGGACAAGATTCTGGCATGGGAACCCCGGTTATTACCCCTCCCATGCTCGATCAGACAGTACCGGAGCAAACCGAGCTTCTCGTTCCCCCCACTCCAGCGAGCCCTGCTCCCACTCCTTCCCAAGCTTCGCCGCCCGCAGCCGAAGAGGTGAAGCCAGCGCCACCAGCAGCTCCTGCTCCTGCTCAGCAGAGTGTCGCAGGCAATGGCAATGTGCCGGAAGACATTCAGCGTTCAATGAGTTCCGAAGCATTCGGAAACTGGAGCCTTGAGTGTTTTACGCCCGCTTTCGATGGCGGCGCCTGCCAGATTTCTCATCGTGTCACCTCCCGGGACGCCAAGCAGGTGGTTCTGGTGATGGCTCTTTCCGCTACTGCTAGTCAAGAAGGTGCAGCTGTCCAGCTTGCTCTTCCCCTTGGCATATCGCTGCCAACGGGTGTCCGCTTGGTGATTGGGGATGGATATCAGAATCAGGTTGCCCTCCAGCGCTGCACCCCACAGGGCTGTATAGTTGAGGGCCGCGGCTCTCCAGAACTGCTGGCGGCGATGAAGCGAGAAGCCAGTGGCAACATCGTGGTCAAGAACGAACAAGGTCAGGATATCTCCTTACCCTTTTCGCTGAACGGGTTCACGGCATCTTATGCCGCAATGCTCGCGCGAAACGGATGACCGGTTCGCCGAACATCTGTGAATCGCTTGTAGCGGGGTTCGTCGGCACGGCCAGGCAGACCAGGCAAGGGTCAACCTGGGCGTTTGCCTTGTACATGTTGAGCGAGGGACAAACATGAAGCTGCGTTTTGCGCTCACCATTGCGCTGTTGGCGACAAGCCCTGCTGCCTTTGCCTCCAGCACCTGGTGTGCCGTGGTGAACCACGGCATTCCCGATGATTATCTTAACGTTCGGTTCGGGCCAGGCGTCGAGTATGAGATCATCGAGCGCATTTATCCTGGGGACACGGTTGGGGTGTCAGCGGCACGCTGCGGACTGGACGCCTTTGGCAAGACATTGTGCACAGGGGCATCCAGTGACTGGCGGTTTCTGGAACTCAAGCTTGCAGACGGTAGCCTGACTGGTGCTGCCCAATACCATGGGTGGATAAACTCGATTTATGTCACCGAAGTCCCGTGTGGCGAGTAAGTTTGCGACAACTGTTCTGCCGGATTGATCCCCTGGGCTGCGTCCGAAAAGACATTGCTTGGTCCTGAGGAGAGCAGCCTCCCAGAATAATTGAGCAGTCCGGTTCGGCCCTGTTGCCTGATGGTAGGCGTTATCGGACATTTGCCCACTCCATCAGCCCTGTGCATCGAGCCGCCAGGTGCTTCAAAGAGGTCGATTGCTAGCCACTGTCACCACCGTGGCCGCCGAATTGTCTCATGCACTCAACAATGAGCCTGTTGATCGAACCCGCACCAAGCAATGCACACATTATCCTTGGCATCACGTCGAGGACTTGGTGACCAATCTGCCTAACAGATCTGTCTCACCCTTCGGCCAAAACGCGGCTGGCGAGGAGTCGCACTTGCGTCAACGCCAGGCGGGATTGACTTGGACCAACATGTGGACCATCTTAAGCAGAATGAGTGGGGCTAGAGATGAAAATATCTGTTAGCGATGCGAAGGGCCAACTCACCGAGCTGGTCAAGAAAGCGGAGGCTGGCGAAGAAGTCATTCTCACGCGCCGTGGACACTCGGTAGCGCGGCTGGTGCCCAGCGCACCAGCCGCAAATCCTGGTGCTCGGCGGGTTTTGATGGAATCGGTCAGGGCAGCCGCTGCCGGTAAAAAACTGTCTGGTTCTGAAGCTGCGCGCAGCCAGGACTTTCTCTACAATGACGATGACGGCATGCCAGCATGATCGCGGTCGATACTTCGGCCCTCCTGGCGATCGTTTTTGATGAGCCCGAAGCGGAAGCCTGCATGGCGGTTCTGGAAGGTGCCGATCAGCTCCTGATTTCGGCAGGGACAGTAGCCGAGGTGCTGATCGTTGGCGGATGACGCAATGTAGGGGAAGAAGTTTCCGCACTGCTAGTGGGGCTCGGCTTTGAGGTCGTGTCAGTGACTGCGGCTTCTGCACGCCGCATCGCTGCCGCGTACGGGCGCTGGGGCAAGGGCGTTCATCCAGCGGGACTCAACTACGGCGACTGTTTCGCCTATGAGCTTGCCACCTCTTCCCATTGCCCCTTGCTCTTTGTGGGTGACGACTTTTCGCAAACCGACGTCAGGTCCGCTTTTTGAGTGCATAGCGGCTTGTTTCAGGCGCATGTTGGAATCGGCATTGGTGAGTTGCTAAACCGCGTATTAATTGTTCCCAGGGGTCCGTGCCATTCGCGAACTACTCCCCGGCCTGATGCAAGCTGCTCAATGTTGGTCACCGCACCAAACCTTTAGCACAGTGAGCCCGGATCCCTCCAGGATCCAGATTGCTGCATCCTTTCCTGCTCCTGATCCGAACATGATGGCGATCGTCACACGGCCCAAGTTCGGCTCGTGATACCCGCCTCTGGCCTGTAACCGCGCAGAGCCCATACGTCTCCCCGCGATAATCACAACGGCATTTCTATAGGGTCTCGGCGTTAAATCAGGCTGTAGGCGAAGGTTTCGAAGCCGCTGCTGACTGGCTCTTGAACTACGACCCTCACTGGACTAAGTTCATTTGAACTAGTCCGGGGCTAGTATACTTGAACATCATCAATATTCATGAGGCAAAGACACAGTTATAGCGCCTGGTCGAGAAGGCCGCCGGAGGCGAGGTCTTCATTATCGCCAAGGCCGGAAAGCCGATGGTCAAGGTAGTGCCCGTCGACACAAACCTCACCCGACAGCGGCGATCCGGTTTTCTGTTAGGTCAGTTCGAGATCCCGGATGATTTCGATACGATGGGAAGCCAAGAGATTGCTGCGCTGTTTGCTGCAGGCGAATGAGGGTTCTGATCGACACGCACCTGATCTTGTGGGCGGCAAGCGATCCGGATCGGCTATCCGCGGCGGCGCGGACCGAGCTGGAAAACTCAGGCAATTTACCCATGTTTTCTGCCGCAAGCCTTTAGGAGATCGCCATCAAGAACGGCTTGGGGCGTGCTGATCTTGTTGTCGATGCCGCCCTGCTGCGGCGTGGCTTGCAAGAGAATGGCTATGAGGAACTGCCCATCACAAGCCAACACGCCGTGTTCGTCGGCAGGCTTCCAGCCTTGCACAAGGACCCGTTTGATCGGTCCTTGTTGCTCAGTCCCTCACCGAAGGTATTGTGCTCGTCACATCGGACGCACTGGTGGACAATACCACACTAGCATTCGCCAGGCCTAAGATCCGGGCGGCCGCTGGCATGCTCCTCCGCGGACTGCCTGCCGCCTAATAAGCTGCCCCTCCGTATGAGTCCTGAAAGGCAATATGCGATAGAGTGCGTTATCGATCATTCACCGATTTTCAGGCCCGGGAAACGGGAACATATCTGCCGTTATCGATCATTTGCCGGCGGCGGGTCGCTCAATTTCTGTTTCACTTAGCTGGCGGAGTAAAGCAGCGCCACACCGTCGGTTCGGGGAAGAGTGAAACAGGAGGAACCAGGGTGCAGGTCAGCTGCCCGGCAGGCTTACTCGAGACCACGCCGATGAATAGGTTGCACAAAAAAGGGAGCAGGAGAATTTCTTCTCACCGGTCGGCTCGGTAGAGTCTCCGCTTCAACCATTGGCCGACTTGAAGAGCCAACAGAGGAAGTCGAGCCTTCCAGCGGAGCAAACACGCCGTGATACTGCCTTTAATATTCGCGGTAAGCAGTACGAGTCCGGGCCATACAGCTTCCCAAAGTCGTAGTTGCAGCACCTGCGCCGTTTCCGGGTACCGTGAAGCGAATTCAGCCCAACCCTCTCGACGTACGACTTGCGCAACAACCTCGTCGTCTCTTGCCTCGAGCTGCCCCTCAAGAAATTCCGCCAGGGCTTCAAAGGAACCTGGTGAGAGCACGCGACTTGCCGCTGGCAGGTGCCGCAGGATGGCGTAGTTACCTTGAGCGACCTCCCGGCACATTTGGCGCAGGACACGACGTTCGAAGGTCATCGCCGAATTCTTGGGCCTTATGCGCCCGGCATAAAACCCACGGGCGCCAGGGCCCGGTCCACGGCCGCAACCAGGGAAGCGGCCGAACTGGCTACAGCCCCTGCCTCAAGGCGGCCGTAACCGGTAGCGGCGCGGATGATTTCAATGGCGTCGTCATTGTCGGGGTTGGCGATCTCGGACATAGGGTGGTGCACGCGGTCAAGACCGCTTGCCGCAACCGCGCTGATTTCCGGCAGGCACATGACCCCGTGCTCGGCTTCCCCAACGATCTGGAACAAGGGATGCTTGCGGTCGAGATAAGCGAGGTCCGACGATTTGAAGATCGGCACCGGCACGATGAAGTGGTCGCGCATGACAGGCCGCAGCTCCTTGATCATCTCGAGCGCACCCTCTGCCACATCAAGACTGAGCCGGAAGGGAACGAACAGCGCGCCATGGCACTCCTGCTTGAGCAGCAAGCGGTTGTAGCGTCCCATGTTGAAGATGGGGGCCATCATGCCCGCAGCAGGGCCGGAACTGTCGAGTGCAATGATCCGGTTCGGCGTGGTGTCGAGACGGGCCAACTCCTCGGTCAGCCCCTCGTGGCGCTGGAGATTGGCGGAGGAGTCGCCGTTGAAGACGTCGGTGGCGAGGGCCAGCTCGATCATGTTATTGGCGCCATAGGGCTTGAAGCGTCCATGCCGATCGTGCTGCCAGATCGACAGATCGTATCGGAGGTCCCGGAACTGGTTGGCGAGCAACACCATGGTGGATGTCTTGCAACCCTTCTTCGGATTAAAGACGCCGATGAGGCCAAGTCGTTTGAGATTGGGAAAGGAGAGGGGCGGGAACTTGAAAGTGTTCATGATACGAGCTGCCCGATCGAGGAGTTGAGCTCTGCGGCGGCGTGAATGCGGGCGCGCGGTGAGGGGTTGGGGCGCGGAACCCGATCATCCGAACCGGGTTTGGTTTGCTGGGCGCAAGCCTCGCTAGACTGTTCCGAGGCTGACGACGCCTCGGCAGCGAGCTTCGGTTGCGCTCTTCGACGCTTCTGGCGCGAAAACTCGGCGACCAGCGTCCGGACGGTTTCCGTGTCGAGGTTGGCCAGATCGGGAGAGATTTCTGCTTCTGGGTCCCGGTGCACCGCCAAAATGCGCGCACCCAGCCAGTTCCAAGGCACTCCATTGCCCAAGAGGAACTGGACCTTGGGAAGGGCGAGCCGCAGCAAGGCGGGCAGGGAAATCGGCCCGCCCGCTTTCACGCAAAGAGCCTTTAGATGATGCACGAGATCGTCGTGATGAGCTTTCATGTTCTGTCCGCAACGAAATTTCGTTTTGTTAATCTTGTGATAAGTTCAGCCCCTTGTCAAGCGGTCCAGCATCGGGCACCCATCTGGAATGAAGAGGTTTCCAAGATGGGCGGTTTTGGGACGACTGGCTCTGATAGCCACGCGTTCTCCCGCCTCGGGCTCACGACTGGTGCGGGAAACGCAGCTGGCAGCTTCCCTGGGCTTATCGCGTCCAACCCTGCGCCACTATCGCGATGCCGTGGACCATGTTCGCCAATCGGGAGACTGGGCCTTGCGTCGTCGCCTGCTGCGGGGCACAGCAATGGCCGCCAACACCATAGCGCGCTGGGTGCGTCGCGATCCCGCCAGTGCCTTTGAATTCCTTCACCGCTATTCTTTCTTCACCGACGCGCAGGTCGTTGCCGCCGCACGCGCTGCCGGTGCGCCTGCGACACCCCGGGGTCGGGGTGACGAGTCGCTGGCGGAGGTGATGCGAAGCGTGGCGGAATGGTCAGGCGATGGCCTCAACAGGGACCTACCAATCGATTGGCAGCTTCACCTTCTGGCTTCATCGCTCTATGAAGTGCGATGTGACATTAAAGCCCCTGAGGACAGCAGCGGGCGTTTTCTTGGGGCGGAATTCGAGCTGACGTTGACATTGGCGCCTAGGATGCTACCCGGAGGCGCCGAGGAAACTCAGCCCTCCTCACCTCAGGATCGATTGATCTGCGCGGTGTTTTCTGTTCCAAAATACGTCGTTCTTGAACGCTACCGGTCCGAAGCCCGGTCGCTGTGGGCGCGGCTTGTTGCCCTAAGTCTGGTGTATCCGCTTGTCGTCGCAGTCTTTTCCGGACCTGCAGCGAGGCGCCATTTCGCCTCAGCAATTCCTGCAGAGATGCGGGTCTCCTGGACTGGACAGGGCAATGGAACAGAAGAAGCCCGACGCAGATGCCGCTCTGAACTGGTCAGCTTCAGTCCAGCGCCACACGCCGGGATTATCATCCTGTCGACGCGGCCGGGACTGGCGGTGGATCTGTTCGAGCAGGCCCGGCGGTTCGATGTACGCCCAGGGCATATGCCAAGGGAGTGGATGCGACGCACGCCTTAGCAAGGGTGATTTTCAGCCTCGAACGGGCCGGTTGCCGATAAGTTGTGGAGGACTGGCAGCTATGATGCCGACCTTTCGCAGCCAAAAGGCTGACCATTTGCAGTTCACTCGCTGATAGGATGTAGACGTCTTGTAGACACTTTGCAGAACATCGGCTCCTCAGAAAACCGTGGACTAATGCAAAACTCAGCGGCATACTTAATGCACTCATGAAGGAGCCATCAAAGGCCAGGAAGCCGCCGCCGCCGTCAGGCCCCGCCCGGATGGAAACAAATGCCTACTACTACCGCGAGGGCCGGCGCATGCTGAAAAGCGCGGTCGCCACGTTTCCTGAATGCGATCCAATAGCGGCGCTGATCAAGCAGCAGGAGGGGGCGGGGCCGCTCGATCCTTCCTCCGTTCTTGCCTATCGCGGCGTCTTGCGTCGGATCGTAACCGTGCTCTTGCGCCTGCAGGGCCGACCCGAAACCTTTGCCGAACTGTGGCCCCCGCTCGATGACGCCCTGACAGGGCGCAAGGTCAAGGCGGCAAAAGGGAGCAACAGGAGCGGGGGCGGAAAGAAAAAGAAGGTGGAGGACGCGACGGAGGCCGAAGCTTCCGCTCTCTTTACCGAACTCAAACGGCATGGGCTGAAATCTGGGAACATGAACGCCGTGCTGGCAGCGTTGTTCACCCTCGTCGCTGGGCATAGCGGCTTCCGGCCAGTTGAACTCATGGGGGCCGAGCTTTCGGGAACGACCCTCATCCTGCCCAACGCCAAACGGCGGACAGTCCAGGCCGACATCCGCCCGCAAAACCTAGGGGCGCTGCATGGTGACGTGCTGATCGGGCTGGGTCTCCTAATCAGCCTCATCGATCACGGAATGTCGCGCCGGCAGTTCCGCGCCTGGGAAAAGTGCCTTGCCGAGCAGATGCGGCGGGCTTGCGTGCGGATCGGTATCCGCGAACTTGCGCCCTACTCGTTCAGGCACATCGCCATCGCCACATGGTCTCGGGCCGGCCTTTCTCCACAGGAGATCGCGCCCCTCTGCGGCCACACTTCCGTCAAGACGGCGCACACGCACTATGCTCGCGCTGCAACGGGACACAAACGCAAGGCGATCGCCCGCGCAATTCCGGACCCGAACGTCCAGCTGGTGCCCGCAGACATTCCAGCCCAGGCAAGGTCGAAAGAGGGTACGCTCAGCGCCGGTCAAGCCTCAAAGCATGCACTCATCTTCGACTACGAAGACTTTCCGAGGCCGAACCCGCTGCCGCGCAGTGGCCCCGACGCAATGTCGCCCGAGGCGGTTGCCGCTGCATTCGCGCGTTACGAGCCGGGCGATGATGCCGCAACCATCGGGCAGCGCATACGGGACGCCCAGCAGCAGCGTCGCGACGCCGAACGGAGCGACCACGATGACACCGGCTCCGATCCAACAGAGAAAATATGAGCCGCCAAGCGAAGGCAGGGACATGGGGAGAGGCTCAACCATGAGGTTTTGGACCACGTGACGGGAAAGGGCCAGCACCAAAGCTCGTGTTCATCCTTTAAGCTCGCAGGGCTCAAGGTGACGCAAGCCCGACGGCGCAGTGCCAGTTCATTGAGCGGAAGAACACCGGCGGCGAGGTCCGGGCGGGCGGCGCTTACCGCCCACAACGCAATCAGGCCTGGCTGGCCAATCACATTGCTGACCGGCCGCCTTTATCGACGCAAGCCCAAGGAAAAGTCGATGCCGATAGCGACCGCACGGTCCAATGGGGCCAAGTCCTCAATCCGTGCCAGGATCGAATCACCAGAAGAACCGGTTTGGTCTGTTCGTTCACACCGTTGGCATCAGTTGAGCCGAAGCCAAACTACCGCAGGCCAATCCGGCCTACAACCCCACCCCGCCCCCGCCTCCCGGTGTTGCGCCGAATGTGGCCACGCGCCATCGCTGAACAAATATGCACCGATGCAAGGAGCTGCAGGGCGCAGCTTTGCCGGCGCGTCCCGTCGCGATGGCGATTGATGAGGACATCGATGCGCCTCAGTGAGGTGTTGGCATGTCGTCAGTCTGGTGCGCTGGTGAGACGTGCCAAGGGGAAGTGCGGACGCCTCCACCAGTTTCGTTGGTGCGCCTCGGCACGGGGTGGCGGTGCTTACACTTCCAAAAAAGAGACGAGAAAGTTGGCGGAAGGCTCTTGGGAAGGTTAAAGTATTGATAACCCGCGTTATCGATCATCCTCAAGAGCGCGTGTTGTAAGACCTAATATTTGGCGTCGTCGAAGGGGGAGATTGGTCGCCGGAGCAGCCAAGGGAAAATATGTCAAGCATGTGGCGTTATCGGACATTTGTCGCGTGATCGCCGGTTTCCCGTCCGCTTGCCTCCCCACGGTCAGCGTTCTAGTTATTGTTTTCTCTACCTCAGCTCTGAGCGCCACTTCAACGTCGGCAGTGCCATTCTCCCTCACCAGCCCATAACCTGAGGACGGGCTTGCTCAACAACTGCCTCGGAAAGTTCGGAAGGGACCGCCCGGACCAGTTCAAGGCAGTCTAGCCGGTGAGCTGGGAAAGCGGGCAGTAGCCCGTAGCATTCCAAAGCGCAGCATCGCTCCCGGTCGCCAGCCTTGGTGGCTGCTTGAATGGTTCTTGGGCGTTGTCCCCCCCCATACGGCGACTGTCAGACAGCACACTGCTCAATGTTCCGCTTGCCCACACATCGCGGGTGCTTTCTGCGACAATGAACAGATCCAAGGCGCGCTCGACAGCTTGCGTAGGCTGCTCAATAACATCAAGGCAAGGTTTACGCGTCCGGTGTTTTCGCCCTTGGAGTTCGTGCCCGTGGTCGCTCCCTGTGGAGTGGAGGTCATTTTGCAACATTCAAAGGTGTTGTCGTTCTTACCCTCTTTGCAATGAGGTTGCACTTGGACCGGAGTTAAGTTAGTCGCAGGCCAAGAGAGTTAATTGGTGCCTAAGCACTCGGCCGCCCAACTCCAGCTACACCTGGGTTGACCCATTGCCAATGAAATCGATGATGCAGCAGGAACCTGATGGACAGGCTGCATGCCATGTAAGTTGAACTACTAGATGGAAGCTTCCATTGAATAAGAAAATTGCGCTCATCACTGGTATCACGGGCCAAGACGGAGCATACTTGGCTGAATTACTGCTCCACAAGGGCTACTCCGTTCACGGAATTAAGCGTCGGACGTCTCTCTTCAACACGGCCCGCATTGATCATCTATACCATGACCCTCACGAGCAGGGTGTGGATCTGACCTTGCACCACGGAGATCTGACAGACTCCTCCAGTCTGATGCGGATCATACAGCTCGTGCAGCCGGATGAAATATACAATCTTGCGGCACAAAGCCATGTGGCAGTTTCCTTCGAAGAACCGGAATACACTGCCAATTCCGACGGCATCGGCGCACTGCGAATCCTAGAATCTATTCGGATTCTCGGATTGGAAAAGAAGACCCGCTTCTATCAGGCATCGACATCCGAGCTGTATGGCTTGGTGCAAGAAACTCCCCAGTCGGAGACCACGCCGTTCTACCCCCGCTCACCCTATGCAGTTGCGAAGTTATACGCTTACTGGATTACTGTGAACTATCGGGAGGCGTATGGAATCTATGCTTGCAACGGCATCCTGTTCAATCATGAGTCCCCCATTCGCGGTGAAACCTTTGTCACAAGGAAAATCACCCGTGCCTTAGCCCGTATTAAGTTAGGAGCTCAACAAAAGCTTTTTCTGGGAAATCTGGATGCTTTGCGGGACTGGGGACACGCTCGAGACTATGTGGAAATGCAGTGGCTTATGCTGCAGCAGGACAATCCAGAAGACTTTGTTATAGCTACTGGCGAGCAACATTCGGTCCGTGAATTTGTAACCTTGGCAGGTGCCGAGATCGGAATAAACATCCGTTGGGAAGGCTCAGGCGCCGACGAGAAAGGTTACGATCAAACGACGGGTCAGTGCATTGTTGAAGTTGATCCACGCTATTTCCGCCCAGCTGAGGTAGAAACTCTGCTCGGCAATGCCACAAAGGCAAAGGATAAGCTCGGATGGGTGTCCAAGACGTCCTTTGATGATCTTGTCAAAGAAATGGTCCAGGAAGATCTTAAAGGCGCTGAGCGAGAAGGCCTGCTCGTAGACAGCGGCTACACCCACTATCCACCTAAAGAATCATGACAAACCACATACCGGTTTATACCCCATATTTGGGCGGTAATGCTTCAGCATACGTCAATCAATGCCTTGATACCGGCTGGATTTCCTCACGCGGGGAGTTCATCTCCAGGTTCGAGCAGTCCTTTGCGCATTATGTGGGTGCGGCAGAGGCCACCAGTGTTGCGAACGGCACAGTGGCCATCCACTTGGCACTTGAAGCATTGGGGGTTGGTGTAGGCGACGAGGTCATCGTTCCAAGCTTCACCTATATCGCTTCAGTGAACACTATCCTGCAAACCGGTGCCAAACCGGTCTATGTAGACTCGCTGGATGCCACCCTACAGGTGGATCCGGATGCTGTGCGAAAAGCCATCACACCGCGGACCAGGGCTGTCATGGCGGTTCATCTCTACGGACATCCCTGTGACATGGACTCGCTGTTAGACATTTGCCGTGAGCATAATCTACTTCTGGTGGAAGATTGTGCTGAAGCTTTTGGAACACGCTGGAAAGGCCAGCATGTAGGAACTTTCGGCGATGCGGCGACTTTCAGCTTCTTCGGAAACAAGACAATCACCACCGGCGAGGGTGGCATGGTATTAGCCCGTGATCCAGCAGTGCTGGCGCGAGCGCGCCACCTGAAAAGCCAAGGGGTTTCGCCCGACAGAGAATATTGGCACGACGCTTTGGCGTTCAATTATCGGATGACTAACATCCAGGCCGCCATCGGACTTTCGCAGATTGAGCTTGTTGACGAGATCCTGGCCAAAAAACAAAGCTTGGCGCAAGCATATCGGACCGGAGTCGGCGGCCTTCCTTTGCGCCTCCATGATGCCGTGGGCGAAGTGAGCCATTCATACTGGATGTGCTCAATCATTGTCGATGATGCAACGAAGCGTGACCCTCTCAGGCGCTATATGCATGAAAATGGAATAGACACGCGGCCCTTTTTTCCGCCGGCCCATCTCATGCCTCACAGCCATGCCGAGGGCGATTTCCCCGTTGCGATCAGCCTGAGTGAACGTGGTGTCAACTTGCCGAGTTTTCCAGGTCTGACCCAGAGTGACATTGACCGAATCTGCCACACCATCAAGTCCTTCTTCGAGAAACACGATTGAGATAGCCTACTTGACCGAGTACTTTGCTAAAATCTGGTCTGCCCGCTACTTCTGGTGGCATCTCTCGATGTCCGACCTGCGGTCGCGTTGGCGTCGGTCGTTTTTCGGTGTTTTCTGGTCAATCTTACAGCCACTTGGCCTGACTCTACTGCTATCGTTTGTGTTCAGCCGTATTTTTGGCACCGAACTCGGTTCCTACGCGCCATATATCTTGAGCGGCATGATTGTGTGGGAATACATCGTCGTCTGTGTCGTAGGAGGCGCCCTCGCCTTCGTCCAGGCCGACGCCTACATCAAGCAGACCAGCCATCCTCTGGCAATCTACACCCTGCGCAATTCACTGACCGGGCTTGTCGTGCTCGCCATGGCCAGCACCGCGCTGATCGCATGGGTGCTGGTCGCCTTCCCCCAGAATGTGTCCTTGAGCTGGCTTGCGGCTCTTACGATATTCCCGATACTGCTTGCGATCGCATGGCCCTGGGCAACGGTCATGGCCTACATGGCCACCCGCTTCCGCGATATTCCCCATGCTCTAGGGCTGGTGCTGCAGGCCATGTGGTTCGTCTCGCCAATATACTTCGAAGCCTCAATTTTCCGCCGGGGCGATCTGCACCTGCTGCTGGACTTCAACCCGATCTATCACCTGCTCGAGATTGTGCGGGCGCCCCTTCTTCGCGGTGAGTGGCCGACACTGGCGAACTACACATGGTGCCTCGGCACCGCAGCGGTACTGGCTTTGCTGGCCCTAATCATTGGCCGCCGTTCCGAACACAAGGTCATTTTTTACCTATGACCAACCGCATCGCCCTGCAGGATGTCGATCTGCACTACGCATCCGTCGCTTTTCGCGAGCGCTCGATCAAAACCATGCTCGGTTCGCTGTTGAACCCAAGGCGCCAGCGCGCCGCGGTGGTGGATATCCACGCCCTCAAGCAGGTCACGATCAACATAAACGCCGGCGAGCGGGTGGGCCTGCTCGGGCACAACGGCGCAGGCAAGAGTACGTTTCTCAAGATGGTGGCCGGGCTCTATCCGATTTCCTCGGGCAGCAGGACCGTCGAGGGCGTTGTGCGCTCCCTGTTCGATCTGAGCCTTGGCTTCGAGCCCGATGCAACGGGCCGGGAAAACATCCTTTATCGTGGCCTGCTGCTGGGCCTATCGCCAAAATTCATGCGCACGATCGAGCAGGACATCGTCGACTTCGCCGACCTTGGCGAGTTCATCGACTACCCCATAAAAACCTATTCGGCCGGCATGCAGGTGCGGCTGGCGTTCGCCGTATCAACGGCCGTGGGCGGCGATATCCTGCTGCTCGATGAGGTGGTCGGCGCCGGCGACGCCAACTTCATGAGCAAGGCCAAAGCCCGTATCCTAGAACTGGTTGAGAACGCCGAAATATTGCTGCTGGCTTCCCATGACTTTGCGACTTTGAAATCCATCTGCACCCGCGGCATCGTCTTTGAACACGGCCGCATCTTGTTCGATGGCCCGATCGCCGAAGCCGTCAACCGCTACATGGCAACAACCAAGGCTGCTGCTGAATGAGTATTGTACGTCCACGGCGCGCACTCTGGCTGATCAATCACAGCACACTTCGCAAGTTCGAGGTCCCGCTTCTGGAGTCGCTCGGATACGAAGTGTACCTGCCGAAACTATTCCCCTACGACGAAGGGAATTTAAGTGCCTCGATCGACTTCAGCAGGGATGCGACTTTGACTATCCCAAGCGAAGCCTTGGCAACGCTGAACGCGCATAATTTTTACCTCGGCATGACACCGGCCGTGGCGGACATCTGCAATCAGTATTTTGATGTGGCGTTCCTCGGATTTTTTCCCGAGCAGTTGGCCGGGCTGATCCGTGACTTTAAAAACGTCGTGGTGATGCGGCCGTTTGGGCTTTCAAATGGCGTGACCTATACAAACGTCACTGCCGAGAGTCTTGGCTACTTCTTCTTGGGCGAACTTCAGAAAGCCAAGGACCGGTTCTGGTTCGGTCAGGCTTATGAGCACTTGGCAGAGGTGGAAAGCGGTGTGTATCGCCAACGTGCGCTGACTTTGCCGTTGGGCCTGGATGACGCGCGGATCACCAATGAGTGGACCGGAACAGACCCTAAAGTTCTGTTCGTCTGTCCACGTATCGGCTCGTCGCCTTACTTTCATTATATCTACCAGAACTTCCGCAAAAACTTTGGTGATCTGCCCTACCTTGTTGGTGGAGCACAGCCCATTGACGTTGCGGATCCTTCTGTTGTCGGACATTTGTCGCGAGCCGACTACGACCGGATGATGCGCGAGACGCGCGTAATGTACTACCACAGCCGCGAAATCCGGCATTTGCACTACCACCCTTTGGAAGCTGTACGAATTGGAATGCCACTGGTTTTCATGGCCGGTGGCATGCTGGACATACTCGGGGGAAAGCAGCTTCCCGGTCGCGTCAGCTCAGAAGAACATGCGCACAAGATGCTCAAGCGCATACTTAACAATGACCAACAACTCATATTGGAGATCCGCGAGTCTCAGCCGGCGCTTCTGCACACGATAACGAAGGAATATTGCGAGCCGATCTGGCGCAGCAATTTCCCCCTTATTGAAGGGAGTGTTGAACTTGCCAAGCAGTCCCAAAAGACATCGGCCAGGCGGCGGGTCGCTGTATTCTTGCCACAGGCCTATCACGGTGGCACTCTCAACGTTGTCAAGATGCTCGCGAAAATGCTTCACAAGGGCAGCCGCGAAATGGGTCAAGAGGTCGATGTCGTTTTCGCCCATCTTGAAAGCGACATATACAAAAAATCCGATTTCATTGATCTTGAGCAACAAAGCATTCAGCGCCGCACCTTCCAATGGAAGTTTATCAATCAAGCGCAGCTTGCCAATGTTTTGACGTTGGAAGGTATAGACTTTAAACCGGGCGGTGATTTCTATGCAGTTCCGGACGACGGGGCTACCGATTTCCTGGATTGTGACTTTTGGTTGGTGGGGACTGATCGGCTGGATCATCCATTGGCGCCCTTGCGGCCTTACTGCTTATTCGTACACGATTATCTGCAAAGATATTTTCCCGAGCTTTTCGGCGACCATTATGAGGAGCCGTTCATCACGACCGCGCGGCGGGCCGTTGCTGTTCTGGCGAATACGCCGCACACAATTGAAGACGTAGTCCACTATGCGGGAATACCTCGAAAGAAGGCCATCATGGCGCCGCATATTGCAGAACTGGATCAGCTCAGAAGGACGTTGGACCTGCTGCATGTCAAAGAACGTGGGGAGTATTTCCAGTGGACTACCAATTTGGGACCGCACAAGAACCACGTCAGGACATTGAATGCACTGACGGCGTACTATGACCTCGGTGGTAAACTGAAGTGTCACGTCACCGGGGTTGATACGGACAAACTGGACCCAAAGATCGAGTTACCAACTAATCAATATGGGACTCATGTCACCGAAGCGCGAAAACTGATCGCCCGCCGTCCAGAGCTGAAAGACAATCTGGTCTTTCTTGGCAACGTGACAACTGAAGAATACGCAAGTCAGCTGTCGCAAGCCTGCTTCCTCTTGCATAACGTCTTGATGGACAATGGCACCCTATGTGCAATTGAGGCCGCATATGCGGGAACGCCCACTCTTTCCAGCGACTATCCTCCAATGCGATATCTATCCGAACGATATCGGTTGAACGCGCAGTTCTTCGATGCCGAAGACGAACATGACCTTACCGAGAATCTTAGGAGCATGGAAGCGAACTGGAAACTTCGCCAGAACAGTTTGCCAGATCGCGACTACTTGGAAACATTGTCGTGGCAGTCGGTTTCGAAAGACTTCTACGCTTTGATAAAATCCTTTGTAGGATAGCGCTATGAAGATCGGCATCTACTTGGCGTACTCGCCAATGACCAAGTTCGAAAATCAGGGTCTTGGAAGACTGCTCGCCGAGTTGGTTGTCGGCTTTTCGCAGCAGACCGGCCAGACGGTTACCATTGTTTGCCCGTCCTGGCTGCGACCAGAGATGGCGAAGATGTTTGGGCACCTTCCCGCAGATTCGGTCGAGGTAATCGGCAATCAAGATATTCCAAAAGCCTTGTGGATACGCCAAAGACTCAGCACCGATCGAGGAGCGGCGGGACGAGGCAGACTAGCTGTTCTTGGCAAACAGTTTTTGTCAAACGCTCGGCGTATCACGGGTATGGCTGTCACGACGCTGGCCAAAGGCCTTGCAAGTCGAAACCTCTTTCTTGTCTCGGTGGCGGCACTTGTGCCCATCTTGATAGTCATCTTTGCCTTGCCATTGCTTCTTCCCTTGGCGGTGATTGGGGTTGTTGTATGGTTAGTCATATTTGCAGCGCGTGCAGTTCAAACCAATCAGCGGATGACGACACTTGCCCGCAAGGTGTTCGCGCGCTTGAAGGCTGCTCTGGGAACGCCAAGCGATGTGAAAAGCGCTGCTAGCCGGTACGTGTACGAGCAGATGTTGTCTCAGGAAACTGCCGACATGCAGAAGTTCATGCGGCAGCGTCGTGATGTTGAAATATGGTATAGTCCAACGGTGTTTTGGCCTGAAATCAACTCTGCTGGTGTACCCACTGTGCAGTGTTTTCCAGATATGGTTGTGTCTGACTTTCCGACCAAGTTTGCGTTGAAATTACCTCATAGCGTGGCAAGCTACAGGCCTGCCAAACGTGCGATCGAAACTGGCCGGCACTTCGTCGCCTACAGCCATTCAACGGCGAAAACAGGGCTGCAAAACCGGTTTAACGTTGCGCCTGAACGTATTCATGTGATCCCTCATGCGGCAATGGATCTCGCGCCGCATATAGCGATAAAAGGTACGCTGGACGACCATTTCGCGCGCGACAAATTTGCTGCTAATCTGATTGACGGCTTTCGGGCAACGCGCTGGCAGGGCAGCAAGTACCTCAAGGATATCGACCTCACCGATATATCTTATCTGTTTTTTCCCTCCCAGATACGGCCGAACAAGAACTATCTAAACCTCATTCGTGCCTACGAGATAGTGCTGCGCAAGCGGTATCGACATACTAAGCTCGTCGTAACCGCTGACTTTCACGCTGACCCGGAAATTTTCAATTACATACGCCAGCGTAGGCTGCAGTATGAAATTATCCCCGCGTATGATTTGCCTAGCCAGGTACTTGCTGCTTTTTACCACCGCGCCGCTCTTGTTGTTAATCCTACCTTTTACGAAGGCGGGTTTCCCTTCACCTTCTCCGAGGGAATGTCGGTGGGCACGCCTTCTGTAATGAGCCGCATCCCTCAGACTGAGGAGGTCATCACCGGGGATCTTGCAAAGGTCATGCTGTTCGATCCGTTATCGCCTGAGGACATGGCGGACCGGATTGTCTTTGGCCTCGATAACAAGGAGCAGCTTCTGCAGTTGCAGACGCCGCTTTATGAGACATTGAAGCAAAGGACATGGCAGCATGTTGCCAGGGACCACATCGATGTCTTTGCCAAAATTTTGCAGGAGAATGACAGCCGTTGAGAGTATCGCTGATCGCAGATGTAAACGCTGAGCCTGCGGGATGAATATAGTGCCGGCGGGGCTCTACATTCTTGGGTTTGGCGGACATGCGCGCAGCGTGGCTGACATTGCGGTAGCGATGGGCTTCGGGCAATTGGCGTTCGTCGACGACAACGCGCAGCCCGGGGAAGCTTTTGCAGGGTTTCCGGTGCTCCGGCATATGCCTGCAGATCCTGCACCGGGCTGGCTGGTTTTTCCAGCGGTGGGGGACAATGTCCGGCGCCGGGCCTTGAGCGACAAGCAAGCTTTGGAGTTGGCGCGCCTGATCGCCCCCACGGCGTCGATCGGGCTGGCAGCTGTGATCAGCGGGGGAGTCCTTGTAGCCCACCACGCCCATGTCGGACCCGGAGCCCGGATCGGGCGGGGCGCCATTCTCAACACGGGTGCAATTGTTGATCACGAAACCCAGGTCGGCGCGTTCACCCATATTTCGATCAATGCGGCCGTGGCCGGTCGCTGCACCATCGGCGCTAACGTGATGATCGGCGCAGGGGCGGTGGTGATCGACGGGATCAGTATCGCCGAAGATGTCATAATTGGCTCCGGCGCCACGGTAGTCGCCGATATCGCACATGCGGGTACTTATGTCGGCACCCCTGCCCGGCTGATGGCGCACCGCTGAATGGCAGAGGTTCAGTTCAGCCGCGATGTTGGCGCCCGGTGCCGCTCGTGAGCGATGCACCCAGCGTCATTGTCGCCCACGACTATTTCGACATCCGAGGCGGTGGCGAACGTTTGGCGCTCACTTTGTGCGCGGCACTCCATAGTCCGCTGCTGTGCGGCTTCCGCTCCGCTCAGAGTTACGATGCCGACATGTTTCCGCAGGCAACAACTGAGCTTGGCCTACCCCAGACTTTACGCAGGCCGGCAGTGCGGACGGCAGCACTTGCCGCGCGCTTCGCGATGGCCAAAAACCTGTTGCGGCCGTACCGCACCCGCATCTTCAGCGGCGTGTCGGCTCCCTTTTCAGCTGAAGCCACAATAGTTGCCCGCAATATCATGTACTGTCACACGCCGCCTCGCTTCCTTTATGACCAGCGCGAGCACTTCTCCTCCATGACGGCCGGCAATCCGCTGCGCCGATTGGCGCTGGAGCAGTTCCGGCGAGGTTATGAAAACGCCGTCGGGCATATGCATGTCATCGTCGCTAATTCGGAGACGGTACGCGGCCGCATCAAGACTTATCTTAGCCGGGACGCCATCGTTGTTTATCCGCCGTGCAATCTTGCAGCCTACCGCTGGGGCGGCCAGCAGGATTTTTATCTTTCGACGGCCCGTCACTCCCCGCTTAAGCGGGTGGATATGATAATCCAAGCCTTCCTCAAAATGCCGGATAAAAACCTCGTCGTGGCGTCCGGAGGCGAGGAATTTAACGCTCTGCGCAAGCTGGCTGCAGATGCGCCGAACATTACTTTTTTGGGCTGGGTCGACGAGCCGCAGCTGCAAAAGCTAATCGGCGAGGCCATCGCCACCATCTATGTGCCGATTGACGAAGACTTTGGCATGTCGCCGGTTGAATCAATGGCCGCTGGCAAGCCAGTGATCGGGGTCGCCGAGGGCGGCCTGCGCGAAACCATAGTCAATGGCGAAACCGGCACATTGCTGCCAGCCGATTTCACGGCCGACGAACTTGCCAATGCAGTCCGGGCCCTTGATCCAAAGAAATGCGCAAGCATGCAGCAAGCATGCTTGGCCCGGGCGGGCCTGTTTTCACAAGAACGCTTCGTCGCCAGCATGCGACAAATCGCAGTGGGTTAGGCTTGGCACCGACTAGGTCAGCCCTCCGCGACCTTGGCTTTTACGACTGATTGAGCGATATGAAAGGATTGGGAGGGGCATGATGCAGGACAAGTTCTACGGACAATTCGAAGTTCCAGTCGATCGCTTTATCTTCGAGCGCTATTTCCCGGACAAGAACATAAAAGGCACCTTTGTCGAGTGCGGCGCCTTCGACGGCCTTACCGAGTGTTCCTGCAAATTCTTTGAAGAAACAATGGATTGGCACGGCATCAATCTCGAGCCGGTACCGCTTATCTTTGAAAAGCTGCAGCAGAACCGGCCTGCCAGCCGTAACCTGAACGCAGGTCTATCGGACAAGGTTGGACCGCGCCAGTTTCACGCGGTCAACCATCCGCAGTTCGGACTGCACACCACCATAGGTGCAGTGGAACATGCCCCGGATTTTAAGCAGGCCCTCACGGAAGGCGGCAGCACATTCGAGGAGATCACGGTCCAGATGATGGACTGGAGTACCCTGGTTGCCCAGGAACAGCTTACCCAGATCGACCTGATGGTTCTGGATGTCGAGGGACATGAGCTTTCAGTGTTGGCCGGCATGGCGGGAAGCCCAATTCTCCCGCACCTTATGTGCGTCGAGTTCGGCCATATCGGTCTTGATGTCCTTCGCCGAGAAATGGACCAGCTCGGATATGAGTATGACGTAAACTCTTATGCGAACGCCTTTTTCATCCGCAAAGACAAAGTCCCGTTGTTTCTGCTACGACGCGCCGCTGCTGAGCGGCTTGGTCCAGCTGTAAATGAGCCCACGGCGTCCGGCGGCAACGAAGCCGAAGAGCTTTCGTTGCTACGAGCGCAAAACCAATCACTTTTTCAGCGGAATACCTGGCTGGAAAATCGAGAAGCGGAGCTCGTCGAACTTATCGGAGCCATGGAAAATTCAAGGGGCTGGAAAGCTTTAGGAGTGCTGAAGCAGTTGGCCGGCCGGGGCTCCCCGGCAGCTGCTTCCATTGCACCGGCGGCGTCCCCAGTGCTGCAAGCCGATACCGTTTCTGGGGCGGATGAGCGCCAACACTCGCCCTCAGGGCCGGGCCAACTGGTAGAGGCAGACTCGCACAGCGCCGACCTGGTCAAGCGGATTGCGGCGTTGGAAGCGCAGCAGCAGCTTGCCGAAGAGCATCATGTTCGTGGTCTGTGGCATGCTCTTGACAAGATCAGCATGATTGAACTTCAGCGCGATGGTCTTGCGTGTATCGTCTGCAGACACGAGGGTGGCCGCGAGGAGTTCGAGCACAAGATTTCTGATTGCATTTTTGGCGGAGGGCGTCTGGAGCGATACGTCTGCCCTAACTGTGATGCGATTTTTGGCGCCAAGAAGTTCCTGGAACTTGACCAGAAGATGATCGATCTTGATTACCGTCTGCTCTATTCCCGATATCGGGAGGGTGACTCCCAGGCGGCGGAGTTCCGAGCCTTTGAAACGCTTGCGCCGAACCCAGGCGAGGGCATAGTTCTCAATTGGGGCGCTGGAGCGTGGAACGACACTACCCAAAAGGTTCGCGATATGGGCTATAACTGCTGGAGTTATGAGCCGAACGCACCTTCGATGACACCTAACGTCATCAAATCCAAAGAGGACATCCCGGCGCAGGTCTCGGGCATTTTCTCGAATAATGTGATCGAGCATTTTCCTGACCCGGTGCAGCAATTCAAAGCTTTCCACCACCTGTTGCCGCGGGGCGGCAGAATGGCTCATTCGTCGCCATGCTATGAGTACTTGTATCCGTTTACCCGATTTCACACCCTGTTTCTGCTCGGCAGATCACCGCAAGTTCTCGCCGAACGAACAGGGTTCCGGATTGCCGATCGTGTGGACGACGGCGAGTTCCATTGCGTGGTGTTTGAAAAGATTTAAGGTGTTAACCGGCAAGCGGTCTGTGCCGTGATGTATGGGGATCGTAACCAGGGCGCCTCCCCGGTGTCGAAGGACACAGAAACTGACTGACCGGCAAATCTGGACTAATGCGATGCCTTTCCAAAATCGATACGCATACTTTCACATACCGAAAGCGGCTGGCACCAGCTTCACGAACGCTCTTGCTGCAGTTGGCACCGTTGCTCCCGCTCACTTTGCCAATGACCGCATTTCCAAAGTATTAGCTGCCGATATGAGCCGGTATGATATCGTGGCCGGACACTTGTCGGGCGATGATTATATCAGCCACTTTTCCAAACGGCTTGCATTAACCGTGTTAAGGCATCCTGTTGATCGTTGCCTTTCTTGGTATTGGTATTGCAGGAACGTCGTACCTGCAACAATTGAAGCGCCAGAGGTGGTATCGGCAAAGCATCTCCCACCCGTTGAATATTTTTCACAGCCTCGATCAACCATTTTCCGTATCGGTATGAATGGCCAGTGCCGGCAGTTGGGCGGCCACCTGAACCATCTTGAACCCGATGACGACCAGCTATTTCGGCGAGCCAAGGAGCTGCTAGACGCAATGGTATGGATAGGTCTGACCGAGACTCTGCAGCGCGATCTGGAGCGTCTTCGTCTGGTACGCGACTTCAAAAATCTTATTTCGCTCAAGATAACAAATACCGCATCAAGAGACTACGAAGTCGATCCCGCGGTGCGGCGCATCATTGAGACCAACAATCAGGCTGATATCGAGCTTTACAATCTCGCCAACGCCATCCGAAGCAGACCAAAGAAGACCTGGTTTCTCCCAAGTTGGTTTTGCGGCGTCCGATAGCGATACCTGATTCACTCACCGCGAAACGAACGGGTGATTTGATCGCTCAGGGGCTTGGCGAGGTAGCTCAGGGCCGTGCGGCTCTCGTTGATGATGAAGGCTTCGACCGGCATCCCTATGGTTAGCCTCGTGCTGTCCAGCCTGTTCAGTTCCGTCGTTTCGAAGGCAATCTGCACCGTGAAATAAGTGGCCCCCGTTGAATTATCTGTCGTCACGTCGGCTGACACGCGCTCCACGGAGCCGTAGATTTCCGGGGTAGTCCGAAGATTAAGGGCCGAGAACCGAACCAGGGCCGTTTCGCCGACATGCACTTGATCGATGTCTTGCGGGGCGATGCGAACATCGGCTCGGAGTGCATCCAATGTGGGCACCAGGCGCATCAGGGCATCGCCCGGTCCTAGGACCCCGCCGGCAGCTCTGATCGTCAGTTCATGAACTTGTCCTGCCTGGGGCGCTCTGATGATGGTTTTGGCCAGGTCACCTTCACCGGCGACGCGCCTTTCCTTGAGCTCCGCTAGTTTCGCCTGAACCTGGGCAAGCTCCTCGGCGACATCGGCCTGAAATGTGTAGTCAGACTGCAAGATTTGCAGCTGGGTCTCGGTGACGCGGCCGGCGCCTTGTGCTGCTGCGGCCTGCAATTGGCCGATCTGTCCATCCAATTGGGCAAGCTGGCGGTCCGCATCGCTGACGCGATCGGATGAAACGAGCTTTTTCTCCAGCAAAGAGCGAACAGCCTCCAAGTCACGGCTGACAAGCTCCCGCTCGCGCTGCTTGGCACTGATCTGCAGCTTGATGCCGTCAATCTCCTGGTGGACCTGGCTCACCCGCTGTTCCAACTGGGCCTGCTCTCCGGCAAGCGCGGCGCGTCGCAGTTCAAACAGCTTTTTCTCGGCGGAGAGCAGTTCGCTTGATGGCCCGTCCGGTGCCGCTGCAAGAGAAGCCGGTACGATGATTTCACTTTCGTTGTTTAATTCAGCCAGAAGCCTGATCTCCTTGGCCTGAAGTTGCCCGATGCTCTGGTTAACGATCTCCAGACTCGCCCTGATCGTCACGTCGTCCAGGCGTGCTACGACCTGCCCCGCCTTCACCAAGTCGCCCTCGGCCACGCCGAGTTCCACCACAACGCCGCCGGTGGGATGCTCAACGGGCTTGACGTTTGATCGGGCAGCCAGGTGCCCTTGGGCGATCACCGCGCTGCTTATTTCGGTGGTGTTGGCCCATCCGCCGATGCCCAGCACCAACAGGACAGCACCAGCTCCACCCATCCAGAGGTGGCGTCTGATGGAGCGGCGATGGGGACGGGTCGGGATCATTTCAGCCTCGTGTCACCGATGTGGGTTGATGCTCGCTCTGGGGTGCGGGGCGGACGATTTTGGCCAAGATTTCGTCCCTCGGGCCGAACGACTGAATGCGTCCGTCATACATGGTCAGCACCAGATTGACCCCGGCAAGTGCGCTTGGCCGGTGCGCCGCCACCACGACGATGCCCCCCCGATTACGGACACCCAATATGGCCTGCGTCAGGGCTGCCTCGCCCTCCATGTCCAAGTTGGAATTCGGTTCGTCGAGCACTAGCAAGAACGGATCGGCATAAAGGGCACGCGCAAGCGCCAGCCTTTGGCGCTGCCCGGCGGAAAGGACACCGCCATGATCCCCGATCTGTGCTTCGTAGCCGCCGGGCAGACCTAGGATCATCTCGTGCACCCCGCCCAGCCTGGCGGCCTTGATGATGGCGGCGGAGTCGAGCGTCGGTGCAAACCGTGCGATGTTTTGAGCAACGCTGCCGGCGAACATTTCAACGGCTTGCGGCAAATAGCCGATGTGTTGGCCTAACGCGTCCGGATGCCAGTCGCTAAGAACCGCGCCGTCGAGACGAACGACACCATTGGTGGGCAACCAGGCGCCCGCTATGGCTCGCATCAGGGATGATTTGCCCGAGGCACTCGCGCCAATGACGCCAAGACCTGCGCCCGCGACGAGCGTGAACGTGATGTCCCTGATGGCCGGCCTTGTCCCGCCCGGAGGGACCACCATGAGTTGTTCAACGGTCAGCCTCGAAATGGGTGCGGGCAGTGCAACCTGCTGCACCGCTCCATCAAGAACTTTGAAGGCGCCGCCGAGGCTCTTCCAGGCTTCGCGCGCGGCTACGAACGACTGCCAGTTGGCCACGGCAAGTTCGACCGGCGCCATGGCCCTCGAGGACAAAATCGACGAAGCGATGATCACACCCGCCGAAGCTTGCTGCATGATGACGAGGTAGGCACCCACGGCAAGAACGGCTGATTGCAGCAAAAGCCTAAGGACCTTGGATACAGCTCCCAAACCTCCGGTCACATCCGAGACCCGCTGCATAACCGAAACGAACTGCTTGTTCTGCTCGCTCCATTGCGCGTAAAGGCTGGTTCTCAGGCCCATTGTCGTCATGACTTCGAAATTGCGGCGAGTGGCGTCGGTAAGCAGTTGGCGCCGGACGGCAATGTCGCGGGCGATGCTGCTAAATTTTCTGGTGAGCAGATAGGTTATCAGCGCAAGAGCGATGATGAGGACTGCCCCGGCGGTGGCTGTCCAGCCGATCAGCGGATGAACGAGAAAGCAAATTGCGAGATAAAACGGGATCCATGGAACATCAAAAAAAGCAGTTGGTCCGGCGCCGGACAAGAATGTCCTGACCTGGTCGAGATTGCGCATCGGATTGACGGCGTCGGCGGCCGCTCCGAAACGCTGCGGCAGCATGACGAGGGCGCGATAGGCAGGAGCACTGAGATCATCGACGAGGCTCGACGCCGTCCTGATCAGAAGCCGGGACCGGACCACGTCGAAGAACCCCTGAAATGCGTAAAGCATTACGACCACGAGCCCGAGCCCGATCAGGGTGGGAATGCTCTGACTGGGCAACACCCGGTCATAGACCTCCAGCATGAAGAACGAGCCGGTCAGATACAGCAGGTTGACGAGGGCTGAAGTAAGCCCTGCTCCCAATAGGGCAGCTGTACAAGCCCTCATGGCAGCGGCAGTATAGCTCTCCAATCGACCACGCGCCTCTGGCATAGAGCCCTCATCCGCCGGAGTGATGTCGCCGGCAAAGCGACCCATAGGCGATACCTGAACCTGAGTTGTGGGTCTTCTGCTACACATATGTTTGAACATGCCATTTTAGAAAGAAGACTAGCTGCAAAGGATCGCTCGAAAAGCTAAAGGCCTTGTTTAGAGATTCAGTGCACGTCTGAATAGTCTGGCACGCTGGAGGTTCAATTGCCCGCCATAGCGAATACAAGTCGGCCGTCGAACCCCTATATAGGATCCCTGATCGGGGAGTACCGCTGGGCTTCCGGCATACTTACTTACGGTTTTCCTAGCTCGGCATCGTTTTACGAAACATCTTATGGCCACGGTGAACCAGCCAGCCTTGGTGCCTTAACCCTAGAGCAACAGAATGCCGCTCATTTGGCCTTCTACCAATATGCGGCGGTTGCCAATCTGACGTTTTCGCAGCTTACGGCAGGTAATGCGGGCCAGGCAACGTTGCGAATTGCGATGTCCGATAAACCTGGGACGGCGTACGCCTACCTGCCGACGACGCTCCCCGAAGGTGGTGACGTCTGGTTAAACAAGAGGGATTATATTAGTCCAGCCCGGGGCAATTACGATTACATCACCTTCATCCACGAGATTGGCCATGCACTCGGCCTAACACACCCGCATGAAGGCAGTGCACCAATGCCGCTAGACCGTGACTCCATGGAGTACACTGTCATGTCCTACAAGTCTTACGAGCACCAATCTGCCTCGGGCTACACCAATGATGAATGGAGCTTCGCCCAGACCCTGATGATGTACGACATTGCCGCGGTGCAGTCGATGTACGGTGCCAACTTCGCGACCAATAGTGGGAATACCGTATACAGCTGGAGTCCGACCACAGGTCAGATGTTTATCAATGGTACAGGGCAAAACGTGCCGGGCGCCAACAAGATCTTCCAAACTGTCTGGGACGGCGGTGGCTCCGACACCTATGACTTCTGGAATTATACATCCAATCTCAGCATCGATTTGCGACCTGGACAATGGACAACCTTGTCTTTCGCCCAGTTGGCCGACCTCAACCAAGGCGGTCCGCAGATGGCAGATGGCAATATCGCCAATGCCTTGCTTTTTGCCGATGACCCGCGCTCTCTGATCGAGAACGCCGTTGGTGGTTCCGGCAATGATCGCATCGTCGGTAACGCGGCCAACAACAAACTCGTGGGCGGCGCTGGATCGGACGTGTTGAGGGGTGAGGCTGGCAACGACTCCATCGACGGCTCGGGCGGCTTTGACACCGCCGAATGGCAAGGCGTTCTGGCCGATTATCAGATTACACGGCAAGTCTCAGGTGCCATTAAGGTGGTGCACACAAATGGCGGCGATGGCACGGATCTGGTGACCGGCGTTGAGCAGTTATCATTTGGAGGCACTGTCTATAGCGCCGAGAGCCTTGCTCCAGTTGCGACAAGTACATTGGTACTGTCGGCGTTCGGCGTGCAGGCTGGCGGTTGGCAGACCAACCAGCAGTTTCCCCGAGAACTAGGGGATATGAACGGTGACGGCGTTGCCGACATCATCGCGTTCGGCAATGCCGGCGTTCATATCTCCCTCGGTAACGGTCAAGGCAGTTTCAACAGCCCCTATCTGTCACTGAGCCAATATGGTGCCGGTCAGGGTGCCGGCGGTTGGACGAGCGCAAACCAGTTTCCGAGAATGGCCGCCGACGTCAACGGCGATGGACGTGACGATATCGTGGGCTTCGGAAATGCCGGGGTTTACGTGACCTTGTCGCAGCCGAACAATACTTGGGCGTCAACGACCCTAGCCCTGAATGCCTTTGGCACCGTTGCGGGCAGTTGGTCGGACAATGACCGTTTCCCCCGTGAACTTGCGGATGTGAATGGGGACAATCTCGCGGACGTGGTTGGGTTCGGCAACGCTGGTGTCTACGTGGCGCTGGCAGATGGACGTGGCGGCTTTGCCGCACCGCGCCTGGCACTTGGCGCCTTTGGAGCAATGGCCGGCGGGTGGGGATCGCAAGATAAGTTCCCGCGGTACATGGCCGACGTCAATGGTGACGGTCGCTCCGATGTCGTCGGTTTTGGCAACGCCGGTGTTTATGTGGCTCTGGCAGACGGCAATGGCGCCTTTACCACGCCGTTTCTCGCCTCAAATTCTTTTGGTGCAACTGCTGGTGGGTGGACCAGCAATGACCGGTTCCCTCGCTCCGTTGTTGATGTCAATGGGGACGGCCGTGCCGATATCGTAGGCTTTGGCTCCGCGGGTGTTTATGCCTCTCTGGGACAGGCTAATGGTACATTCGGCCCTATGCAGTTCAGCCACCCCGATTTCGGCACCGACAAGGGATGGGCCAGCCAGAACGTCACGCCGCGCCATCTGGCCGACGTCACAGGCGACGGCGTCGCCGATGTTGTCGGATTTGGTGAAAACGGCGTGTTCGTTGGTAGCCCCGACTTTCTGGCTTAATCCACTTTGCCGCCGCTACTTCGGCTGGATTGCCGGAGGAAGCGGCGTTGAACGTCGCGCCGGGAGTTCCGGTATTGGCCGGAAGCTGCGCGGCGGGGATGTCCAGTCATAAGGCACTGAAACAACAGCGCCGCACTCGGCGATGATAACTTGGCCATCGTCGTTTGCGATCTCAAAGACGATGCCTGGCTTGGCGAGTTCCTCGCAGCTTCGCCACTGCGAGAAGTCTATCCACTCGACCATGTTAACCTCTCCTTCCGGTATTACCCGACTGCCATAGTCCTTCGAGGACGCGACGCGTCAACACACCATAATGCCGCTGGGGCGATACTGATAGGATCTAGTTGAGATGTTCTGGATAAGGATGTCATCAGGGTGACATTCTTTCCACGATTGCGGCGGAAGGGCAGCTCGACCGGGGCTGATGCACAGGCCTCTCTCCATGGCGTCACTGTTTGAGCCCCGAAGTTTATCACCGACGCGGAGGACCGCTTCGACGTTCCAAGCGGTAGAGATTGCAGGTTTGCACAACAAGCGGCGTTATCAGACACTTGCCTACTTTAGCAGCTGTGCATGAAATCGCGCAGCGCCTCAAAGAGGGCAGTTGGTCTTTTCTGCAACCACCTCTGTTGGTCGGATCATCTCGTGGGGTCGACAAGGAAACTATTGATCGGACCCAAATATTGCCCTGGGATGATAACGAGGGTTGGCTGACCAGCCAGGCTTGAGCGGTCTGGTTCACTCTGCAGCCCAAAACGCAGCTGCCGATGGTGAGGAGGCACCTTGCACCACGCCATACATTCGCATTGACTTGGTCCAACATGCAGACCATTTCTTAGGTATTGAATGGAGCCGGACATGAAAATATCTGTCAGCGAGGCGAAGGGCCAACTCACTGAACTGGTCAAGAAAGCGGAAGCTGGGGAAGAAGTCATTCTCACGCGCCGTGGACACTCGGTAGCGCGGCTGGTGCCAAGCGCGCCAGCGGCAACACCTGCCGCACGGCGGGACCTTATGGAAGTGGTTAGGGCAGCCGCAGCTGGTAAGAAACGGTCTGACGCTACGGCTGCGCGCAGCCAGGACTTTCTCTACAACGACGATGATGGCCTGCCAGCATGATCGCGGTCGATACTTCGGCCCTCATGGCAGTCGTTTTCGATGAGCCCGAGGCGGAGGCCTGCATGGCGGTTCTCGAACGCGCCGATCAGCTTTTGATTTCGGCAGGGACAGTAGCCGAGGTCCTGATCGTTGGCGGACGACGCAATGTAGGGGAAGAAGTTGCGGCTCTGCTTGCGGGTCTTGGCTTTGAGATCGTGTCAGTAACTGCGGCTTCTGCACGCCGCATCGCTGCCGCCTACCAACGTTGGGGCAAAGGCGTTCATCCAGCGGGACTCAACTACGGCGACTGTTTCGCCTATGAGCTTGCAACCTCCTCCCATTGCCCCCTGCTATTTGTTGGTGAGGACTTCTCGCAAACCGATGTCTGGTCGGCACTGTGAGTGCACCGGCGTCAGTCTCACACGGACCGTTGTGTGATCCTCTTGCAAGCGCCGCATCCATCGGCATCGTTTAAGGAGGCCAAGACGTCAGCAGGGAACACAAATATGCACATGGTCGACATTCATGTAGCCAAGAGACATTTGTCGCGCTTGATCGAAGAGGCTGCGGGCGGCAAAGCCTTCATCATCACAAAGGCCGGAAAGCCAATGGTCAAGGTTGTGCCCGTTGAAATAAACCGCATGGAACAGCGGCGAGTTGGTTTCCTTCTGGTCAGTTCAACGTTCCCGATGATTTCGACAGAATGGGCGGACAGACATCGAAATCGTTTTCGGCCCTAGCCGATGAAGGTTGTGATCGAGGCGCATCACCTTAGATGGGCAGCAAGGAATACGAGCCGACCTAGGGCAACACGCACCGCGCTGGAAACGGCCAATACGAAGTTGTTTTCCGCGGCGAGGTCTGCTCGATTGTGGCTATAGGGAACATGCCATCACGGGCGAGCTTGCCGTTCGATCGGCAGTTTTTCAGCCCTGCACAAGGACCTCTTGGTTCGATCCCTCCTGCCCAATCTCCGACCGAAGGCATCTCCCGCGTCCCCTCGGACGCACTGGCGGTCCAGTGTCCAACCATAGGCGTTATCGATCATTCCCGGCAAAGCAGCCGGTGATCCACCATAGGCGGTGTCAAACATACCCCTGCGCCCCAGTTCTGTTTTGTGCACGTGCGACCGAATGCTAGACAGCGCGGAGTTATCCTGACTCACTTGCGGCATTCTTATGGCGGCAACACGAGCGGTCGCCGTCGAGCAACTTCGATGTCCATTTCGTAACTGCTCGAATACGTTCGACCACCTTCGATGGCCTAACTCCAGACGTCGATGTCCATGTTCTCGACGTAGCGGGCTACAACGTTCATAGATCTCCATCCGCCCACGCGCATGATCTGCAGGATTCCACGACCGTCCAGGGTCAGCTGTTGGGCGGCTCCAACCCGGAGTGAATGTCCAGAAACCTTCTGAACCAACTCAGGCCCAACGTTTGCCCGGTGAGCCAGTTTCTTGAGCACCCGCGAAACCGTCAGCGGCTCAAGATAGAGCGCTAGTGCCCTGCTGCGATAAACTGGACGCAGCAGAGGCCCGGACTTTGCCCCGGTCACTGTCAGCCACTGATCAACGAGTACGCTCGATTGTGTAGACAGGTGAGAGATACGACCGGCGCCTTCCAAGTCATTCTTACCCCGACGGACAAGAACGCTGTAGCGCCCCTGCCCTTTTGCGGTGAGGTCCTCGATGGAGAGCGCCACCAACTCACCACGCCGGCATAGGGTATCGAAGCCCACGCTCACCATCACCTTGTCCCGGAGGCCAATGAGGTCATCGGAACACGCCAGGAGGAGCTCGTCACGCAAAGCCGCGGTCAAACCTAATGCCTGTCTCGGACGGGATGGTTGTGACCGCTTTGCCCTTCGCATCGCCAGTTTGACGTTTTCATCGTCGGTCGGATCCCCATGCTCACACAGGCGGTGAACTTTCCGGATGGCACATAATCGTTGCTTTAGAGTCGCTGGCTTGAGGCGTCCTGCTTCCTCGTCAATATACTGCGCCACCGTCTCAGGCATAGCTGGCAGCGCCGTCTTGCGACGGCGCCGGCACCAGTAAGAGAACGCTTCGAAACCGCTCCGGTATGAACGGAGCGTGTGATCGGAAAACGCACCATCGAGCCGCTGGAGAGCGTTACGCCAGGTGACCATTGGGGCCCTCCCCGTGGCCTTGAGAATTCGGTGACCGGTGGTACTTTGGCTTCTTTGCCTTAGTCACTTCGGGCTCAGCAGTAGCTGCCGCAGCGCCTGCGGCAGCGTTCGCAAGCAAAGACCCGATGAGAGCTTCAACCTGCGTTCCGGTCAGAAGGCGGCGGTCGATCAAAGCTTCAGCAAGGGTAGTCACAGCATTCGTGTTCTCGGTAACAAGCCGCACCGCACGAGCCAGGAGGCGCTTCAAGCCCTTGTCGATCTGCTGGAACGCATCTCCACCTCCTGGGAGGTTGGACCCAAGCGTTTCATAGAGGCCGAGCTGGCAGTGTCCCCGCACAAGCAGCGATGTGGCCATCTCGAGGTCAAGGGCAGCGCCGGCATGGGCGCCCTTGTTGCCCAGAACCAGATCGGCCGCACGTCCACCTAGATAAACAGTGACCACATCCTCCAGCTCCTCGCGGTTCGGGAACGGCGATGGATTAGCGGTTTTTGTCATGCCACCCGCTACGCCATGCGACAGGATCGATACGGACTCGATTTCGATCCCCAAAGCACGCGCGACGACACAATGTCCGGCTTCGTGAAGTGCAACGGCGAGGATTTCCTTGGGCGAGCGTTTATCGCTTGGGACAACCGCGCTGATGACGTCTTCTGCAAGAAGAACGCGGCCCAAGCCGCGAGCTCTCGCGCGGGCAGCACGAATCCATCCGGCGATCATTGCAGGCGTTGCGCCAAGCACGAAACGTTCGATGCCGGCAAGGTTGGCTGTATCAACCTCGTCCCTGAGGTAGTGGGCAAAGATGGCAAGCACCTCTTCTTCCGTCTGCGGCGCACGCACAATCACACGCTGCTCGAGGCGGCCGTCCCTTACCAGCGCAGGGTCAAGGCGGTCATAGTAGTTCGTCGCCGACAGCAGCAGCACGCGCTTGCCTGAGCTGCGCAAACGGTCAATCTGCGTCAACACCAGGTTGATCAGCGTACTCCACCATTGCAGGTCGCGTGGCTCGAGGCTGGCCCGGGACGGCAAACTATCAGCCTCGTCCAGAAATCCGACGACGCAATCTCCGGCCAGGAGCGCATCGAAGAACGCGACGCAGGCCTTGCTTACGCCCCCCAGATTGCCGTCGCTACTGTTGAACCACGCGCCGATCGAAGCCGCGTGAAACGACCAGCCTGCGGACTTGGCAAGTGCACCGGCGATCAGAGTTTTGCCGGTGCCTGGTTGACCAGCGAGGACGCCGTGACGCAAAACATCAGGAGACAAGGTGCCGGCAGTGACGTCTCTGAGTTGGCCAAGCATGTCGTAGGCCCAGGCCGCAATGTCAGCGCCCAGCGGCAGGTCCTCCAAAGCCGGACCCTTATGGTTGTTTACGCCGGGGCGGAGCAGTACTGCCTGGTCAGCCGATCGGCGCAGGCGGAGCAGGCAGTCTCGCGCACTGCTACCCGGGCGCAGGGCAAGCTGCAGCATCGGAAAATCGAGTCCAGCAATGTCGGCTTCAGTCATCCCACGCACGGATCTGCCAGTGAACGCAATAATTGCACGCTGCACGAGCTGCGGATCAACGGCTGGAAGAGTCAGGCGAGTGTCGGCAGCCGCATGAACAAGGTTCGGCAGCAGTGTCTGGGCGTCTGCGGTGCAGAAAACTTGATGCTGCCCGGCCCCAATGCGCTGCAGCATCGTGTCGATCGTCCACTGATTGCCATCTTTCTTGTAATCCATCACTGGGTTGGCCGAGACATTATTGTAAGTCCGGCTAATTTCGGTCGCGAGCGCGCGGGCCCAGGCATGAGACGGGGTGTTGATGATGATCACATGCGGCACGGCGCTGGCAAGGCAACGACGCACCGCAACGGTGTTGACGCCTGACAGGGCCGCAATGACGAGCGACTTACGAGCGTCGATTTGTTGAGAAGGCTCAGAGTTGGTCAGGATTTCGTCCGAGGCGAAATCCTGGTCGTCGAAATCGAAAGAAGGCATGGCTTATCCTTGAGCTGCGGCATGGCCGCGCTGGAGTGGAAAGGGAATGGGATGAGGGGCGGCCAACGGAAGCCGCTCCAATCTGATTAGTGGGACAGACTTGCCGATCCAGGCTGCTGCGGCACCGGACGCCAGATCTTGGCGCTGTAGCCGGTCCCCACGACGAAGCGCGCAGCACTCGAGCCGGTCGGAAACGCAACGTCGCGGGTCAGTAGCAGATGTCCGCCATTGGATATAAGCCCGCCATCCAGAAGCAGTTCCTGGCGTTGCTGTGCCACGCCACTTCCGGCGGAAGGCAGGAGCTCGTTGCGGATTTGGCTGCCGGTTTGAAGCACCCACTTGTTCGACCGGACTTGTGCAGTGGCATGGACCCGACAGGCGTGCAGAGAGTAGTGCTTAGGCGCTTCATCAGGCGGGTTTAGAACCGGTTCCGTTTCTGAGGCCTGATTTGCCTCATTGCGCTTTACATCGACGAACGCAAGACCAGCGGCCTGGACCGAAGCCACGATCTCACGGACAAAGCGATCGGCCTGCGCATAGGCGGCTGGATCAACCAGACTGCCGTACGGCAGGGCTGGATTGGCGAGTTCGAGCACACCATTCTTCTGAACGGCCCGCGCCAGGAGCCGTTCGGCAAGGCGGGTCTGCTTGGGGGTGAGAAGGTTATTGCGGTCGACGGCAGCGATAATCAGGTCCGGAAAGCCATGCCGAAGCAGGTGATTGCTGCTGACAAGGCGCTCAACAAGACAGCTTGACCACCCTGAATAGGCCTTGCTGGCATAAAGTGCCAGATAGACGCCATGCTGCAGCAGCATTGGTTCTTGACGGAAGAGCGCACGATCAGTCCAGTTGGCGAAAAAGATCTCTGGTTGCGGGCGAGAAAAGGGGAGAACATGCAGCTTACCTGCGGCTGATGGCGAAGTAGGCGTACCACTGTTCCCACCGCCCTTTTTGTCGATGATTCGGGACCGCTCAAGAGAGCGGTGCAGCAGGCTCTGTGCATCGATCAGGCCAGGTTCAATGCCCAAAATGCCGAGATGGACCAGGCGGATGATCGCTTTGGCCGGCTGTGGGTGATTGGGCAGCAGTTCCATCAGGTCACCGAGAGGGGCTGAGCCCGTCTCGTCGATGCGGTCAAGGATTTGTATCTGCGCGTCCTCGTCGATCAGGGGATCGTTGACGAGGCCTGGCAGGTCCTGCCACTTCTCGGGCAGGCCAGTGGTGTTGATAGAGGAAGATTGGGTCTTGCAGGCGAGGTTGTCCTCGCCCAGATTGGCCTCAGCCATGGGTTTCTCCTGTACACGCAGTGAAGACCTTTGGTCAGGCAGCAGGGTGCTGGTAACACCCTGTCTGCCGCCCTTTCCGCCGGCCACGGCCCGATTCGAACCGATGCCCATAAGATTGGAGCAGCCCACTCTTTGTGCAAGGGGGTTTTTGTTCCTCATTTGTTTATGGTTAATGAAGCTGCAAAGACCAATCTGCCGAGGCGTTTGTCCCGGGAAAACGCTGAGATTTTCTGACCTTTGCAATGCCTTTGCTGGTCAACAAACACGTGCCGGTGCTGGCCGGGACATTGTGAACCAATGCTGCATTGTTCCCTGACTATGCTGTGCGCTGCCCACTTAAGGTGTCGGCGGTCTATAGCGCCGGCTGTCGAAAAAAAGTCCGGCCATCCCCGGGCCCCTAACCGGCAACCCCTCCTCCTGGTGCTAATTGCCGCAGAAGAAGTGCCGGCGAGTCACCTTGGTAGGCTGCGTTGACTTTTCACCGGCTCCAGCCGTCACTCTGTTGGTCAATATAGCGGGGCGAAGCGTTTTCTGGCGTCCTGCCCCTAAGCCGATAGCGAGCTTGTTTCAGAGAGGTGCACGCGAACCTGCATTGGCGCCGTATTGATCGCGGAAGCATTCATGGCAGGATTGATGGAGTAATTCCGGGCAAGTTGCAGCCGGTGACTGCCACCCGTCTGCCTGGCTCTGTTCGCCGTAGGCGACTGACTTCCTAGCCTTGGAAAGCTCCCTGCGGCCTTGAACTGAACGTACGACAGGTCTAGGCTTGTATTGCGTATGCTTCGAGATCAGTCGGAAGCATCCGTTTTCCGCCGCCGGTTAGCCCCAACCGAAGTTGGGTGCTGAGGCGGCCGGTAATTCCGGGTCAATGATTACGGCGTCATTCCGGAATGGCTGTGGCAAGACAACTTCTTCAACAGGCGGAAGGTCCAAGTTTGTGGCGGAAGTCGATACAGGCATGACCCGTGTTTGTTTGAGGAAGATCGATAACGCTTCCTATTGAACATCCCTGGCCCGGAAGTCTTCGGCTCAGCACCATTGTAAGGGCATCAAACGGCCGCAGCGGCACGCTTAATTTGTGCAGCACCGATTTTTTCGCGAAAACTCCAGCCAGGTCCCGAACGCAATACCCACCGCATGAATAAGCTTTGCTTACGCAGCCTCTCGGTCAGCGCGTAGCTGGCCAGATGGCGCAGCACTCCTGGTTCTCAGGAGAAAATCTGCATGGCGAGCCAGGCCACACTGCCGAAAAGGCCCCAGCTTGCAGCCGCGAGGATCAAAATGATCCATCCCCTAGCGAGCGCATTCACAGGCTTGGTTGGTGCGTTAGCTCTGAGTGCCAAGCTGGTATCCCCCCGAATAGCATTGGTGATGGCGCCCCATCCCTCCACACAGTGTCAACTGAATGGCTAAACAAAATGTTAAGATCATGTTTGTGCCTGGATTCTCAACGACCCGATCACAGCGCAGCAGTCGAGGCCGTGTCTAATAGTTTCCGGTGCGACAATGATCGCTGGCGACAACGCCATTATGTACGATCACTTTGCCTACACGGAACCGCAGACCTGAGCGCTATTGAGATCGCGCCTCGTCATATACAGTCGTGTTCGGACCCGGTTAAAGCATACTCTGCAGGCCCAAGCCAACGCTGCGCAGGGGGAACAATCGACGCGGTTTGGAACAAGAGTGGCAGTTCCGTCGAGACCTTCACGCCCAAATCCGGCATCAAAGAGCCTGGAACCACATGCCGGTCATCATCGATCTGGAAAGCTATAACCGCTGTGGAGGATCACAGGGCGATGATCACGAATCGGTTTTGGTCATAGCGTCGTGGTAGATTTGCAAATTCTTGTCTAACCGCCAACGACTTCCTTTGCGAGGTCAGGTTCAATTGCCTGAAATCGCGCGCCTTCGCAGAGTGTTAGTAGGTAAGCGCTGATCGTGTCGAGACCCTTTTTGGGGCATGCGGAAATTGGCGCACGTAAGCACCCCCGTAGCGAGATCTTCTGCTCTTACGTTCGCGAACCCTGATAGGCACGCACCCGATCTGCAGGGTTACTCTTGCGCAAGCAGCGTCAAGGGAGCTTTCTCAGTCTTGCCTGCTGGCCTTGCAGACCTGAGTTGATATTGGACTGCCCAACACGGGTCCCAACCCGCCTCCTAGCCAGTAGCATTTTCGGCTTCTGTGCCAAAGAGACGGGCTTTGAGGTGGCGCCGCCTGACATTTTTTTGGTTGAACACGAGTGGATAGCAGATTGCAAGTTGATCGCATCGTTGGCGGTTTGACTACTGCAGCTTCCCTCCCAACAGACCTTGTTTACTATTGATTAAGGTTCACGTAGCATTCACAGCAAATATAGCAAATAGTGGATGGGAGCTTGGGATGCCCCAGGAACGCCCACGAGACTGGCGCATGCCACCTCGGTTCTTTGAACAGAGGGGCCCAACCATGTCGAAATTTCGTTCTCTGAAGTCAGCAGCTCTATTGCTGTTCCTGTTGCCTCTACTTGTTATAGTTGGCGCTATCGATCTCTTGAAGAAACAACGTGATCGCCGCCAACCTTGACTTGCGTACCAAGTCGTTAGTTCAGGACTGACCAAAGCAGATAGGCTATTCCGGCAAACAGCGCCCAGGCCGCTATAGCCATGGTGAAGATCGCTGGCAAACCATGTTTGCGCAGCCATTCTATTGCCGCTGGAGAATAGCCCGCTGCCAGCAGAATTTCAAATAGTCGTTCCAGTTAGCAGACCTCCCAAGCGATCACGGTGTTTAGCGGCCGCTGGTCACCGCAGCCTTGCCAGAATTCGCGCCATTTCCAGTTTAGAGCTTCCGAACGCCCAGTTTGCAGCTTAATAAATTTCGATGGCAAAAAGTGGACGCACACAGACGGCTACCGAAACGCCTGGTCTCATGCACTTCTTGCACGGGGCTAAACTGGGCAACGGTTCTTTGGCTCGCCTGCTTTCCAAGCGCGATCGAAGGTCGAGCCGAATTACCGTCGTGCCCGGATGACAGCCTGATGCTCTATGCTTCGATATTGTCCTTCGGCACAATCTTTGCCAAAAACGATGCTCTACGAGGCTAGTAGTGGAACACCGGCTTCGGGGCAATGATTTGATCGTGATAACGGGCTTTGCCAGTGAAGCCTTAAGGATTGGCGGTGGATCACATCTCTGTTCTTGAGGGTCATTTCCTCCACCGCAGTGAGTTTACCTTTTTTACCCTCAGGCGCGCTGATGCACTTTTGATTACTGGCAGCGGAGCAGTTTAAGGAATCCATGGACGACTACTGCTGGGGCCTCCAATCGCTTAAGCGCTGATGTAAGTACGTCACCGCCAAACTACCGTCTCCATCGCACTCCAGGTGGCGGCCAGTGGAAAGAAGCTCTGCTTTCAGGCGTCAGCCAGAGCCATTGAACGGCCGGAGTGGGGCGCGTTCCAGACCGATGCTGCTCTCCTGTGCCGAAGCGGCGTTAGGAGTTCACAGGAGAAGCGTAAGTCGGCTTCCGGAGCGATTCTATCAAGCGGTAGGTATTTACTGGAAGCAAAATGGCTTCCATCAGGATTATGGGATAGCTGCCTGTTAGCGCGCCATATGTCAGAAATGCCAAGCTGCTTAGAATCGCTGTTATTCAAAGCTGAATAAGCTCCTTCGCCGCATAAGCAAAGATGGTGAATGCAGTGGCAGAGTATCCAATAGTGTCGACCCAGTTCATCGGGTTACCTCCTGATACTCCTGTCTAGCGAGGTAGGGTGAGACAGGCGTGAGGGGTGCGTGAACAAGTCGAAAAAAAAAGCCCGCCAAGCAAGGAGCCGGGCGGGCAGGACGTCTTTGGAGGACGTACCAGTCAGGAGGAGAGTATTGCCTCAACAGCGCTGCTCACATTTAGCAGGCCAGCGCCGAAAAAGTAGGCCTTCCCTTTTGCAGCTTCATTGCTGCTGTTCATCGGGTCGGGAGACAATGGACCTGATCCGGGTGTGACTTCGGCATCCGGATCACAAGCTGCGACAAGAATCTGTTTAAGCGCCGGCCCGTTGATCTTTGCTGCTTCATCATTGTGCTTGACCTTGTATGCGCGAGCAATAAGGGCAGCCGCTCCGCCAATCAGGGCAGAAGCTCCAGAGGTTCCCCCGAAGCTGGTGTAGTATCCACCGCGGAATCCCTCACTATTTTCGAGAGGCTGCAGTAGCGAGTAGGGTTCCTCCCCTGGCGAGTACCCGAAAGTACCAGGTAGGTCGGTGGTCAGGAGGCTAAACTCGCCGAAAGGCACAACGGCGGCCGATCCTGGTATGTAAGCGTGCTGTCCCACCAGAGGGTTTGTTCGGTCGATACGCAGCTGATGACGATTGTAAACTTCGCTGTCGTCTGAGGGAGCAACAAGCGTGAGCCCTAAACCATAATTGCTGTACCCTGAGCGCCGACTGGATGAGCTAACCGCTCCCACCGCAATGATGCCATTGTCCGAAGCTGCAAGGTTAGCAGGATAGATCAGTTGGCTCTCACCATCGTTGCCCGCGGCACAGATGATCGGAATGTGTTTGCTGATCAAAAGGATAAGTTTGGCAAGTACATCCCAGCCAATGGACCGGTCAGCGGTTCGGCCAACGGCGAGCGGCTTCAGTTCCGCCCCACTCGTTGCCCCTTCCTGCAAGCGGGCAAAAAGGTCAGCACGTTCCCAGTTTCGACGGTCATCCAGATCTTCTGAAAGTTCTGGCTTGGGCTGGAGCGACCCGCGTAGGGGATCGGGTATGCCGCGGGGAAGTAGGATTATGTCTGCCCCCGTGCTCCAGGCGTAAAGAAATGCCGTGATAAAGTGCTCCGCATTCTGCTCGAACGAAGAGCGGATCGAGATCAGTCTGGAAAGTGGGTCGACACCAAAGTAAGGGATGAGATCAATATTGGAGCCAGGCGCCAGCTCATCCCCGCCCGAAAGAATATCCTCTATGTCGGCCGGTGCACCAGCGCCAGTAATCTGCGGCTCCCCAACTGCTAAGCCAGCTATTGCGGTACCATGGGTGCCAAAAACATCGTCATTGTTGATCAGCGTGCGCACAACGCCTTGGGACCCGGCAAGCTCATCGACTAGACTGGCCAGGAATGTGTTTTCAGCAGCAGAAAGACCAAGAGGGCCAAGTTCGGCTATGCTCAATCCGCTAAAGAAAGCAGCCGTTTGTTCAGGTTCGAAGGAACTCGAGTCTTTGATCTGGCAAGGCTCTGCCTCATCCTCTGTCCTCATCATACTTTTTGCGCCATAGGGATGTGTGACTAGATCAATGGAGAGCTCAGTATCTATTCGCCCTATCAGGTTGGGATGTGTGCTGCCTACACCAACATCAATCAACGCAATGCGAGCGGAGGTCTGCATCAAAGGGTTATGTGCCTTTATACGGTCCCACGCGGTGCCAGTGATTAGAGGACCGGCAAGGTCAACTTGCTCATCATCGAAGTTGGGGAACTCTGCATTGATCACACCCATAGCGATCAAGTGCCAGAGATAATAATGTGGTTGGGGCAACGATCGGGAAATGCTGGCTGTCTCTGTCATCTGGTCCTCACAGCCATTCGCGTTGCGCTGTCAGGAACACCGCGCCATATGCATCACGCAGGTAAGGCGCAAACCGCTGCGCCAACGCCACACCGGCATTAGTGTCACTTGGGTAATGCAGTCCCGCCCATTCCCGGTTCTCAGCCACCTTTCGAGCGATGCGCGAAAGCTCTTCAGTAGCCGGATGCTCCGGAAGAATGGTGTTGAAGGCCAACGCAATAGATTGGCACTGAAAAGCGTGGTTACTCGGGAAGGACTGGTGAGCGGGATTAGGGAGCAACGGCCTTAGACGAGGCTCGACCTGATTTGGACGGCTCCGGTCAAATTTGGCTTTGTAGATGAGGCCAACGTATTCACAAGCTGCCAAGATAGCATGGAACAAATATTCAGTCTGTCCGAAGCCGCTAATGTCTTCGATTCCCAAAGGCCTTGTGAAGTCCGAAACATCAAGGCTTGCTTCTCGCGCAATATCGTCCTGTCGCCGAGCTCGTTCGCGGTCCCTCTGCTGAAGCGACAGGAGCACCTGTGCCTCAAGACGGGTCACATCGGGGCCCGGGGGCAGAGGTATATTGAGCTGCTCCCAGGTAAAGTGCTTGGCTACAGTGAGGGGGTTCAACGAGGGTTGCTGATGCAAGCGACGCAGCTCAAAGGCAGCGGCCAAGCCGCCTTGAACGCCTGAGCCTGAACCAGAGTGCAGACCTACGCTCTTGTTCTTATTCTTGTTTTTATTTTTGTTCTTGTTCTTGTTTTTGTTGAGGGAAGCCTTGTTGAGAACGCTCATCACCCGCGCGTTTTCGGTGGGATCAAAGCCTTTGCCGGGGACCACCTCACTTCCCAAAGTTCGAAATGGAAAGCGGCTTAAAAAGCGTGCTGCGGGGGCCGGCTCTCTTGGCTTCATGGGTTTAACAGACATGCGGGCTCCCAGGGGTGCAACTACTTCTTGACGCCGGCCTTGGCCAACCCTTCGATTAGATTTCTCCCGCCCTCGGTTTGCAGCACCGGGTAGCGGGACTCCAACAATGTACTGATGGAAAAATCCGGCTCCACAGTCTTTAGCCGGTTCAAGAGCGTACGAGCTGCGCGACTGTCTCCGAGCTGTGCATGGCTAGCGACAAGGTAACGAAGAAGAGAGTTGAAGTCGGGACGGTCTCGCAGGGCCTGCTCGCCGGCCGCTATGGCGGTGGTATAATCGCCGGCAAGGGCAGCATTTATGCACCGCGACGTATCTAGATAATAGCGGTAAGGGCTGGTGCTCCCTAGGTGGCGCCCCCAGCTCGCCATCTTCAAACCTGTATTAGGATTGCCGGCATATGCCTGGAGCATGGAATAAAGGTCCCAGCCAAGCACTTGAGAGGGATTGGCGCGAATAGCCCTTTCCAGCAAGCCCGAGGCGAAGTCGTATTCGCCAAACAGGAAAGAATGCACATGACCTACAAGAGCCAGTGCAACAGAGCTGTTGGCGTCCATCTCGAGCGATTTGCGAGCGAAAGCCTGAGCCTGCTCGACGGTAGACGCCCGGTCTGCAAAGCGCTGTCCAATGCGAAAAGTCATGAGGAATGACAACCAAGCATATGCTGGAGCCGAGGGCCGGTCAGCAATGATGCCTCTCAAGGCGGCTTCGGAGCGCTCCAGGTCTCCCCGTGATAGCCGAAACATTGCGTTGACTGCCGTGAAAAGACTCTCGCGATCCCCAGCTTCTTCGGGATGTGTTTCTGCACGTGCCAGGAAGTAAGCTCGTAGCCTGTCGACAGCTTCGTTTATGAACTGATGAGAGGCGCTCATGTCGCCGATCTCAACAGCGCGTCGGTCCAGAGTGGTGCCGCCCATCCACAGCATCGCCTGGTCCTGATGGCGTGTTAGACACAGCGTAAGGTGGACTTGATTGCCGGTCACGCGGTAGCGCGCCTGAACAACCAAGGCCACGGGTCCGGCTGCTGATCCGATCTCGACGCCGCCGTTTTGCGAGAAGTCAATGACGCCGATGTCGCCAATGTCCAGCAAAGAAGTGACCAGCAATTGAGCAAGCACATTAGGGAGTGCTCCGGCGCCGCCTACTTCCCCGGAAACAGAAGGCGGCATGAGCACGACTGTCCAGGCCGGTTTGCCACTGGTCGGCGTAGCGCGGCTACCATCAGAGCCATTCGATAACAAAGCCGTCGAACGCGAACCATTGTTCGAGCGCTCTGATATCGGCAGCACTTCGTGATGAACCAGCGCATCTTCGAGACGACCACGCCACACCTGCCGTTCGAGGGTAAGCCAGTCCTCGAATTCGGGATCGGCGATATCTAGCCCTTCAAGTAGTTCTGGAGTCGTATCAAGGTCGTTAGCGTGGTCAGCAAAAGCAGAGGGATCAAGCGCATCCACTTCGATCCGGCTGAGGTCAAGGGAAACGGTGAAGTTATCGGAAATCAGCAGCTTGTCTGCGTTTGCTCCAAAGGAGCGCCTCACATCGGTCAACGCCTGGCGAAGGCTTGCACTTGCCTGTTCTTCGCCGCTCTCGCTCCAAAGTTTATCGCGTAGCCACACCCTGGAGCGTGCGCCCCTCGGCGCAAGAGCGAGCAAAGCAAGTAAAGCCCGCGCCTTTTGCGATTTGGGCGTTCTAACGTCTCCATTTGCATCCATGACGCAAAGAGAGCCAAGCAAGTAGATATAGCAGATAGTATCGGCGCAGTGGCTCGCCATACGATTTGCCCCCGACAGAGTAACCTTATCGGCCCGCCAGCCTGGTTTTCTGCCAAGGGGAGAATACAGCAGATCGAGTGGAACGGAAGAGTGTCCATCAAGTTTTAGACTTCCGCTTACTTGCATCATTGAACCTTGGATTCCGGATCATGGGAATGATTCTGGTTGCACTATGGGCACTTGATAAGGGCGCCGTGAAAGCAGCGTGAAAAGTTTTGGGCCTTCCTATTCGGCAGTTGAAGTCTTGCTCAGGCGCAACACTCGACGCACTGCGCTCATCAAAACGCCGTGGCGCCGCAGTAGTAGAATATCGGCCAGTGCCCAATATAGAGTGCTGATGACGACGCTGGTGGCCAGAAGGATCAGACCTGGATCGGCACCTGACTTCAAGGTTTGGGCAAAACCGCTCAGTGCTGCGAGCAACGCCGGTGCTCTACTGACAAGCACCAAGTCCTTACACAAGTCACCAAAGGCAAATGCATTGTTGCCCAGTCTCAAACAACGGCCTTCGCCAAGGGCGCTCCCAAATTTCCCGAAAGCGTGCAGAAGGCCTGCGCAGATGGCCAGAACGGCATTGCCCAGCATGAACAGCCCGAAGCCCAGCACCATGGCACCTACTCCCGAGAGTAAGTCGCCTATTTTGTTTAGCCGCGGATCGGGCCGAGGGCCATCACCTTTCCAGGCTGCCGAATAGGCTGCGCCACCAGCAAAAAACACCAGGGTCGCAAGGCTCAAAGCCAGTGCTGATGGGCTGCCCCAAAGATGCAAGACTACCCGACTGGTTGCCGATGTCAGATTGCTGCCGTTGCCGAGTGCGGCTGCAAGAGCACCTCCGATGCCGCCGAAGAGGGTAATGGCATTCCCCACGTTATAGAGTTGGCCTGGGTTACCGAACGTTTTTTGTAAACGTGTTCCGAGCATGGTCCGCCTCCGTTTGTGGAAGCAGGATTAGTCATAGGGTGTGATCCTAGCGGGAATGATCAGTGAAACTGGCGTGAGTCTGAAAAGTATTCCCATTAGCGCTATACCCCCTGAGCCCTTCAATCAGACTGTTCTCTAAGGCAAGCGACGTATGACAGTTTTCAGAAGGGGTAAGGCGGCGCTAATGTCCAACATGAGGCGCACAACTGACCTATGCGGATGCTCATAGACTCGCGATGCTAAAGCGGAAAACACTTGGCTTGGCGAAAGACCGACATCGCTAAATTATGTCGAGCTTGGCTGGTGCGCTCAGCTCAAAGGAGCTACTCGTCCGAGAACGGCATGAGCACGACCCTTGTACACCAACTCGCCGGAAATATGAGAACCGCGAACCGCACCGCCTATATGATCCAGTTGCTGAGCACTGAGCTTGGCAATGACCTGCCCGATGCCTGGTGCGGAAACTTCTCTTGCCCAGTAGTCAGCGAAAGTTGGAAACACACGCTGCGCTGTGATTGTGCGGGTTTCGAGCTCGATCAACCCCGCATCTGGCCAAAGTCGCTCAAGGGCATCGAGACGCGCAACTTCAGAGTGAGGTGGCAATATAGGCTCGACGCCGATGCCGCGTATGGCAACATGAACATCCTCGTACGGGAAGCCGCCTCCCTCGATATCCCGAGCGTATGCAGCAACCCTGCCGCCGGGCCGAACCACGCGCCGAGGTTCCACGACTCCTTTGACCGGATCGGGAACGAAGAAAATGCCAAGCGCCACAATAGCCACGTCGAAGGCTTGGGCTGGATATGAAGCTGCAATGCGGAGCCTAGTTTGAAGTTGGTCACACCTGAGCAATGGCGGTTTCGGGCAAAGTCTAACTGCGCCGGTGACGGATCAATTGCGCCGACTAGGGTCGGCCTCGAACGCTCGCCGACTGACTCAGTAGAGGCACCATTTCCGTACCCAATGTCCGCCCACCTGGCGCCGACTACAACATTTAACCAACCGAGGAAGTCTGCTCCAATCAGGGCGCTCCAGATGCCCATCATCGCCTCGTAGCCTACTCCGTCGCCAAACTTTATTGTTTCTGCCATGAGTGCATCCTGCATCCCTGTAGCTTAGTACGATGGTCGTTCATCGATAGTCACGGCCCTTGTATTGCGACGGCAATGTCCGTATTCGAGAGTATGCGTTAGATACGCAACGGCTGGGATGGGCGACAAGACTTGCACGGAAAGTGCCTAGCTGCTCCTTCACATGGTTAGAACGCCAACCCGGCGTTTGAATCCGTGCTTAACCACATGATTGCCGATGTGGCGCCGTCGGTATATTCAGCGTGAAGGACCTTTGTCCCATGCATCCTGCGTCCGCTTGTTAAGAGACGAGGCTGGCGCTTTTATTTGAACAAAAAGCTCGGCTTGATCTACACGCCAATTTAACTCCGCCCATTAAAGACCTAAGCAGAACAATGAACCTCTATAAGATCATCCTTCGATCTGGTCGCGCCTTGCTTATCAGCGACCAGCGCCCACTCAGCACATTAGCTGCCGATTTGGCTCAAGACGGCTTTGTCGTGGTGCAGAGACAGGCCGCAGGTTACGCTAACGCGATGATTGAGGTTGCTATCATGGAGCGGTCGGTGGAAAGCATCGAGCCTCAAGTTGGCTGAAGACGTGGCTTGGCCCAGATGATCTGCGAGCGCAGGGAGAATTTTCACTCAAGAGAGCTCTCGGCTACTGAGGTGGCGTAGATGCTGGCATGCCAGACATTAGCGATTTCGCCGGGGAATAGGGCCCAAGCCTCTCGCCAATCTGCCCGATGATCGTTCTCGATCTGGATAGCCGCGCGTTCTGTAGACACCTTCGGGGTTAGATTTGGTGTCGCCGTTCGAACTCGATAGGTGACAGCATGCCATTGCGGGCGTGCTTGCGGGTCGGGTTGTAGAACATCTCGATGTAGTCGAACACATCCTGGCGCGCTTCGTCCCGTGTTCCATAGGTCCGGCGCCTGATCCTCTCGCGCTTGAGCAGATTGAAGAAGCTCTCGGCCACGGCATTGTCATGGCAGTTGCCGCGCCGGCTCATGGAGTGAACCAGATTGTGGTGCCGCAGGAAGCTGTTCCAATCCATGCTGGTGAACTGGGCGTATTCAACCGGTTGTCGCAACACCAGGTTATTGTCCAGATTTTAGATGTTCGTTCAAGGCTTCAGTTAGTGTCTTCCAACCGAGGGTGTTCCGGGGCCTGTTGTTCAGCGTGTGAGCTACGGCTTGAATATCTTGGGCTGTCCACCGCGACAGGTCGGTGCCCTTCGGGAAGTATTGCCGCAAAAGGCGTTGGTGTTCTCGTTGGTGCCTCGCTGCCATGGACTGCGGGGAGCTGCAAAGAAGACCTTCACCCCGGACTCGCTCGTGAACCGAGCATGGTCGGATAGCTCCTTGCCACGGTCCCAGGTCAAAGACCGCCAGAGTTGGGCAGGCAGAGTCTTCATGGTGTCCTTGAGCGCATTGGCCATTGCGACGGCTCCATAGCCGGCCAGCGCGGGGCCATTCTTCGTGCGTTGAACCAGCCCGTAGTCTTTGTCGCGAGGCAGGTGAACGAGGCTGGTAAAGCGACTTGATCGCTCGACCAGGTTTCCGATTTCGGACCGGTTCAAGCCGATGATCAGGTCCGCCTCCCAATGTCCGGGTACCCCACGGTCTTCTACTTCTGCGGGGCGGTTGGAGATCATCACCTCCTCGCTGACGTGCCCATGCCTTGGCCCGAGCTCTGCCCACGGGATGCGCAACGCCCGGCCGCGGCGCAGGCAGCCGACCAACTCGCGTTCTAGCGCACCTCGGCCTTGAATGTAGAGGGACTGGTAGATGGCTTCGTGTGAGATGCGCATGGATTGGTCCTCCGGGAAGTTGACCTGCAGTCGGTTGGCAATCTGTTCGGGCGACCAACCATTGACCCATTGACGGTCACCGCGATGCGGCTTGTTGCGCCCCTTGAACCGTGCCTGCCGAGGGCCTGCAATCTCACGACCGTCATGGGTCCGGATCTTGCCCGCCAAGCGGTCCTGGACGTAATGGTGCAGCCATGGATTAGTCACCAGCTTTGCCGGCTTCGGTCTTCTGGCCACCAGTTCCGCCTTCCACTGCGCGACCGAAGCCCGATATTCGACCTTCCCGCCACGAGTTGCAGCATTCCGTCTTAGCTCTCGCGAGACCGATGACGGACTACGCCCGATATGGCGGGCGATCTCTCTCACCCCGACGCCTTGGGCCCAGAGAAGTCCGATCTCCTCTCGCTCAGCGAACGATAAGTATCTCCCGGATCTGGGTCTCGACATGAACAGTGGCATACCGCCACGATGACGGAACCAGCGGGTGCCAACAACTTGCGACACCCCGACCGCCTCTGCAGCCCTCTCACTCGTGATGCCGGTCGCGATCTGTTCCCAGAATCGTCGTTCGATCTCACACCGAAGCGACGGCGCACCTGGCGAGCGCAATGCTCCTCGCCCCTTCAACTTCGGCATCCACCCCGCCGGTCGTCCCATAAACACCTCCATGATTGAGGTGTTGCGACGACCGGTTGAATACGCCCCGGGAACCCTGGTCAGAGTGGACCAGCACCGTGTTCTGCGGCTTGCGACACCAGACCGCCATATGAAGCGCCCGGAGAACGACCTCGCTGGTCTGGCGGCTTTGCAGTGACCAGCCGATGACGCGGCGCGAGAACAGGTCAGTGACCACTGCCAGATAAGCAAATCCCTCCATGGTCTTGATACATCTGATGTCGGTCACCCAGGCATTATCGGGTGCAGCGACGTCGAACTGCCGGTTCAGGGTGTTGTCGATCACCACCGATCGCAAGCTTCATATTGACCTGCTTGACCCAAGGCTGGCCATTTTCAACTAAGCGGACCTGCTCTATACCGCTCTCGTCCAAAATTCGTGAACATGGATGTGAGGCGAACAGTGCAACACTACTTCGGCGTTCGACTGATCGATCCCGTTGGTAGATGGGAAGCAGCAGGTCCCTACGACACCTACGAGGAGGCCAAGATCACCTATTTCTACTCGGAAACTCAGGGTCGCTACCTTAGTCCACCGTTCGTGGCAGAGAGCAAAGGTAAGGCAGAATCATTGCTGGCACGGCAGTCCATCAGCGCTCAAAAATCATCAGCTAGGGTCAGATAGAGAACAACCCGCCTAGTTGCTCCACCACATCTTGAACGATTCCATACTGGGGCAGTCATTCCCATTTTAACTGTGTTTTCATGCGGACCCCTGATGGGCGATTTGCAGCCCGACGCCTGTCGTTCCGTCCACCCGTGATGCTGACCCTGATCGTGTCGGATTGTCTAGCGAGCACGTCTCTATCGTAAGAAATGTCTGGCAGGCCTTCTTCGGTCATAGTTGTGACTGGCACACGACCTAACTCATCCAGCCCAAGTACCTGAGTAAACTTCCGGATGGCTTTATCCGCTGCTGCTAGAAGCGGGTCCGGGTTAGATGGCTTGCTGCTCGCTGTGGGCATCTAGCAAGTTTAGTCAGCAATAGTTACGAACACACAAATGCGCAACTGAGGCTTTGAGAAGAGTGATCAGGGCGGTCTCAGCTTTACTCTTCGTTCCTGATGGCCAATACAGTAAAGATGGTCAGCGCGAGTAAGCCGGCAAACACCATGTATAAGGAGCCTGTAGCAACTCCGCCTAAACCCCGAAAAGCATGTTTAACAAAAGGTGTTCCAACCGATGCCATCGCTATGGCAGCGAGGCACATTCGCCCTGATACAGGCAACCGAGATGCTACGGTGAAGACAAAGGCAGTGATGATGAGCATCATCAAAGAACAGGTGCCGATCAACTGCAGCCGGGCTTCCATGCTGTCCCCCAAGTATTCATGCTCAGCATAAGGTTACTTGGGAACAGTTGAAGAGCAATTTGAGAGGCCGATTAACAAATACCTACCTGTTTGCAACGCAATAAGCAGATTTCTAAAAGCGTTTAGCAGTGTGCAGGAGGAAACAAGCTAAGCAAAATCTTAGTGTCGCGCATCATATATCTGTGAATACAAATCCAGCGTGAACGCCTTCGTGCCAAATCTTTCGACACGGTTCGAAGCTGTGTGTAAACAATAGAATTATTTCATCAGGCAGGTGCTCGCCACTTGGAATTTCAACCATTGCTCCAGACCTGGATAGATTGGTTATCAGCACCGGAATATGCAGCAAGCCACCGGCGGATGCAGCGGTGCCGCTGATGCTCACCTGCTGCCGGACGTGCTGTCTTTTCTCAATCCATCGCTCCATAACTGGCAAGACTACTTCCTAGCAGTTGAAAGCTGCTGAAGGTGAACGCCAGCTTCTTACTTCAGGCGTTTACGAGCCAGTAACCTGCTAACGAGCAGTAGTAAGGTGGGTAGCGCCATCGTCACGGCGGTGTCGAGCAGACATCCTCGACACCTCATAGCGTCGCTTTCGAGTACGTCGCGCGTGATATCGGCAACTTCACTGATTAGCTGAGCTGCAAGAGCGATGAACAGACGCTGTGCGGCGGCTATCTGATCGCGTGCTGAAGCTAATCCGATCACAAGAAACAACGCTGCGCTCTCTAAGCGCCAAGCCAACAGCTAGACGCAGCCAACGAAGAAATAGAAATAGGCCGAGCAGTGTCGGTTGGTCTTGTCATTAACGAGGCGCTTACCAATGCGCTCAAGTACGCATTTCCGTCCGATGGACCTGGAACAGTCTTTGTCGACTTCAAGCGACAAGGCAGTGATTTCATCCTCAAAGTCATCGATGATGGTGTCGGCCGACCGCCACCTAGCGAGAGTTCAGGGACCGGAACAAAGCTGATCCGAGCGCTTGCTCAGCAGCTTGGTGGAACGGTGGAGTGGCAGGGGCCTCCGGGCACTCAGCTGATCCTTCGGTTTCCTACGAGATTGCCGACCTAGAAGGTATCAACCAGGCCGCTGGACCAATGTTGCCGCCGAGGCACCATCTCTACGCTGGGACCAAGCCGCGATTGCAATCCTCAGAAAAACGGCGTGGATGGTGCCGATCCTTACCTGGCTTTACCTCGCCTTTTGGGCGGCAAGCGGACTATTCGCTTCTAGATCAGCATATTGAAAAGGCAGAAATCCGCATACCCTACGACCTCCGGATAGGCTTCCCGACCCTTATTGCTCAAACCAGCAAAGTATTGGTGCGGTTCAAATAGCGCGCCGGGCAGAACGTCGGCAATCAGGCAGAGCGGACTGCTTGATGACCCCTCGCACTCAGGCTTCCGACATCGTCGACAAACGCGCTGAGAAGTCCGTTGAACCTCCCCGGAGTTTGGAGAAAAGGAGCGTGGCCCGCGCCAGGAAGGACATAACACTTTCCATGCCACAGCGTTGGGCAGGACAGGCTTTCTATATAGCTCAGCCTGGCGACAGACTCATTGGCCCCGTTGACAACGGCAAGTGGAACCTGGGCGCGTTCCACCGTTTGTCGCTGGTCCGACCATTCGCCACGCGCAAGCCCTTTAAACACGGCGGTGCGCACCCGTCCATCGGTGCGGGCGATCATGTCCAGGAATTTGCCGCTAACGTCGTCCCCGTAGCACAAGCGTCCAAATCTCTCTATGTCGCGCGTGGTGAAGATTTCTTTTGAAGTCAGCAGAAGATCCCAGGACGTGTGGAACGCGCGCAACATGGCCAGTGGGCCACGCGATACCGGCGGGGTTCCTGTCAGCATGACCCCAGCAATTGCGGGATGTCTGTCCAGCAATTCGATAGCTATATGGCCGCCCAGCGACCAGCCGAATAAAGCTACTTGGGCAAGGCCAAGTTGGTCGATGACTTCGCCTACGGTGTCAGCAAGACCTTCAAGCGTATAGGCGGTGCGTGGGTCTGGCGCATCGGATGATGCGCCGTGCCCAGGCAGGTCAAGAGCGACCATCCGGTGGGTGTCCGCCATGGCGTGGGCAAACTGATGAGCGAAAACCTCCTTGCTCGCCCCCGAGCCGTGGATCATCAACAGGGGCATGCCTGTGCCAGTTGATTGACGCACGCTGACTTGCCCGTTCGTTGTTGATATCAAGCTGTCTACAATCGCCATGTTGTGCTATCCGACAAATTGAGCGTCAAAATGCACTACAGGCTTATACATCGCGTGCATTGGGACGGTGAAGGAAGCAATAATGCTGGCTTAGAGTATCGGTGATTTAGGAATGAGGGGCCAATGCTTACAACCGTATTAGACGCAGTTATAACGATCGTAGGAATTGCCACAGTCGCTCAATACACTTGGTCGCTCAGGGCGCATTTTGCGTCCGAAAAGGTCCCTTTTGGCACAATGGCCATTTCCTCGGTCGTGTTGTTGAGCCTTGCAAGCTACCTTTATCTCCAGTGGAATGTACACCAGCCCGTTTTCGCCCCGAGTGCAGGCGTGGTGATGATGATCGGAGCCCTCGCACTGTTTTGGGCGGCTATTTCTGCATCCCGCGAAGCTCGTCTGCTCCTGGCATTTGATCATAAAAAGCCTCACGGCCTGGTGGCATCTGGCCCCTATAGGTATGTCCGACATCCGTTCTATTTGTCTTATTTGATTTTTTGGGCCGGTTGGGCGATTGCGAGCTGGCATCCGCTCAGTGCTATTCCGTTGCTCGTTATAGCGTTCATTTACGTGATTGCTGCGCGAGGCGAAGAGCGCAAGTTCGAGAATTCACCATTGGCGGAGGAATACCGGGCGTACAAAAAGAGCGCGGGATTTCTGTGGGCCAAGTTCTAGACGCGGTTATATGTGATTGAAGCCAGACCCGAACAGTCTCAATTGATAATCACTATTTGAGACACGCGCTCCCGGCAGCACACCGGCTACGCTCATCCGTTGCGGCCCCATGTACTCTGCAAGTGCAAAGGTCAGCTTTCGGAAAAGCTGGCTTTGCTTGCTAGCAAAATAACAGGGTCGACAGCACCCCTGCCCTACGTCAACCAATACAGTAGACGCTTGACCTGACCGGATAAGCTTCCATTAAGGGAAAGTGCCTTGCCATCAGTCAGTGGTCCCGTAATTGTTTCCCAATTGGAAACTTATGGAAGGCCATGCCTTCACGCTCGACCCCCATCTACTCGCCTCTTTCTGCCACAAGGTGCTCATCACGCTCTACGAGAACGATATTCAATTTGAAACCAGCCTAGTCGACTTCTCCAATCCGGGCTCTGCGGCTGCTCATACAGAGCGCTGGCCAGTAAGCAAAATTCCGGTCGTGCATGACAGCAATGGCAACAGGGTCGTGGCCGAAACGAGCATCATGATCGAGTATGTGCAGCAGCACTATTCCGGCCCATTGCGCCTCATTCCGGCCAACCCTGACCTTCAGCTCGACACGAGGCTTTGGGACCGCTTCTTCGATCTCTATGTCAGTATGCCAATGCAGAAGATCGTGGGCGATCGGATCCGGCCGAAAGGCGCAGAGGATGCTCATGGTGTTGCGGAAGCCCATGCTACGCTCGAAACCACCTACGACATGGTCGAGGGGCAGCTTTACGACGGTCGATGTACTATCAGGCAGAGCTTTACCATAGCCGACCGTTCGGCGCTGCCAGCGCTTTTCTTCGCAACCATCGTGCATCCGCCGGGCGACAGTCGTCCAAAACTCGGGGCCTATCTCGAGCGCCTTCCAGCCCGTCCATCGGTTGAGCGCGTGTTGGGTGAAGAACAGCCCTACTTCAAGTTCTTCCCTTATCGTGGCGCCATGCCGGCGCACTACCTGGAACCCGCCCAATGACAGCGACAGACAATCTCGACCGCCTGTTTCAGGTCATGGCCAATCCCTACCGCCGGAGCTTTGTCGAGCAATTGTGCAAAGGGCCGGCCTCGGTTACGGAGCTTGCCGGCCCGGCCGATGTCCAATTGCCGGCGGTGCTCAAGCACCTCAAAATCCTCGAAGATGGCGGCATTGTCGTCAGCGAGAAGACCGGATGCATCAGAACCTACAGCATGCGCCGAGATGCTTTTGCGGTTCTATCCAGTTGGATTGATGTGCGGCAGCAGGAAATGCATGCAGCCTTTGATCGGCTGGCCGATCTAATGGCCGAAATTCCGGAAGAGAAGGATTACTGATGGGTATTCCGGTTGATCACAGGACGTTCGTTATTGAGCGGGAGCTGCCGGGCAGTCCCGCCTACGCTTACCGCTTCTGGTCGGATCATCAGCTCAAGAGCCGCTGGAACGCTTGTCACCCGATTGGCACGTGATCGAGGATCGTTTCAGTTTCCGCAGTGACGGGCAGGAAAGCATAATTCGGCGAATGCCCGTTGGCACGGAGCAGGCAATGCTGGCGCATTTTCTGGAAATCCATCCGCGGCAGCGTATTGCCTATGCCTACACGATGCTCGCTGACAGCGTACTCATGTCATCCTCGCTTGTCGAGTTCGACGGCGTGGAGAGCAAAACGAGGATGACCTTTACCGAACAGGCACTCTTTGGCAGCGCGTTTGATGGCGACATCCGAGAGCATGGAACGGGCATCGGCTTTACTCGACTCCACGAGGCGATGGCCGAGACACTCCAAGTTGGTAACCGTCAAAGGGCCGCTTCTGGATACAATTAGTGAAATGTTGTCAGGACGGCTCAGATGGGGTCGCAAGCGGAGCGGAGCGGGGTCTCGCCGGCAAGCGTTAAGCTACCGTGTCTGGGTCAGTGCTGTCGCCGCAAATTATGCTGTGATCACCCAAGATCCAGAGACGCCAAAACGAGTAACCAGCTCAACAGGCACTGATGGGATGTAGTCGGCATCAACCCTCCTCTGCCCTGGGCATGAGCCTGCCAACCTCCGCGTCTGAGAACCCCGTCAGCGGTAGGTCAAAGCCGAGCTCGTCCAACCCCACCAGCTCGCTCCGGAGTAGGTCTTCGTCCCAACCAGCATCCAGCGCCAGGGGTTTGTCCGCCAGCACATAGGCACGCCGTTGTGCTTCGGTCCAACCGGAAGCGGCCATCACCGGGACATCCAAGAACCCGAGTTTCTTCGCGGCAAGCACCCGACCATGGACAGCGATGATGCCGCCGCGCTCATCCACCAGCACCGGATTGGTCCATCCTCACTCCCTGATGTACGCAGCGATTTTGGCCACCCTGGGCCGGCGAATGGAAGCGCGCATTGCGGGCATAGGGCACCAGCTTGGCAACAGGGCGGCGCTCGACGCAATCGGCAGGCCATGATGTAGCGTCTGGGTCTATTTGCATGATGTGTTAAGTCTAACACGCCAGCTAAATGGCTGTAAGATCGACATTACTGCTCAGAACTGCGCGGGAGCGCGCCTGATAGTGTTAGGCGTCTCACTCCTCAAACTCACTCAGCGCGGTCCTATTGGCCTAAGGTTGTCTGCGTCTGCCATTGATCACCGACTGAATCGTTGTGAGCCTGATCCGCTCTTGTCAGATAAGATAGAAGACAAGTTGTTTTGTTATGCAGGACCTCGACGCATGCGCATCGAGGTCAGCAAGCAAGTTAAATCCGTGGCAACGTTCTGCGGGAGCCAGGCACTGGATGGATTATAGACTCTAATTCGTGAATGAACCGCCGGGGCTGGCTAACGGGGTCTGCGCGCGAGAAGCGGCCCACGATATTTATTGGCCCGCCTTGGTCCAACATAACGCTTATGGCCTGATCATCCGACTTGCCCTCCTTTGGCTCGTCCGCCGGCTCGGGTTTGGGTTCCTCAATCTTGGATTCTTCAGGTTTGGGCTGCTCAGGCTTAGGCTGCTCCAGCTTTGGTTCCTCTGGCTTGGGCTCCTCCGGCTTTGGCTCCTCTGGTTTGGGCTCTTCCGGTTTGGGCTGCTCCGGCTTTGGCTCCTCTGGTTTGGGCTCCTCCGGCTTGGGCTCCTCTGGCTTGGGCTCTTCCGGTTTGGGCTGCTCCGGCTTTGGCTCCTCTGGCTTGGGCTCCTCCGGCTTTGGCTCCTCTGGTTTGGGCTCCTCTGGTTTGGGCTGCTCCGGCTTTGGCTCCTCTGGCTTGGGCTCCTCTGGCTTGGGCTCCTCTGGCTTGGGCTCCTCTGGCTTGGGCTCCTCTGGCTTGGGCTCCTCTGGCTTGGGCTCCTCTGGCTTGGGCTCCTCTAGGCCTGGCTCATCCGTATTTACTTCTTGAGGTATGGACTCGAGACGCAAGGGCGCCGCGCTCTGGGGTTTCTCCAGTGCGAATACCTCGGGAGCTGGTTCAAACGGAGCATTTTCTACCGGCCCAGATGCTGCACTCTCGACTTGCTTTAAAGCTGAATCGGGGAGCGCCAAATCCGCCGCCTGTGTTCCCGTTGTGGCCAATAGCAGTGCAGCTAGAGCCGCTAGGCCGAGAGAGTTCGTCTTACGCATGAAAGGTACCTCCTCGTACTGTGATGAGGTCCTGTATTTCAAGGTAACTATTACCTGAAACACCAGAACATCTTTTCTAAGGAGTCATTTAATAAGTCGTAAACCAACAATTACACGCATTATAGGATATTAATACTAACCCGTAAAAATCTAATCTAATTAAGCTCTTTTAGAGACCCTTGTGTCTGCGATAAACCTCTTCCCGCAGACCAGTAGTCCCATGCAATGATCATCGGGTCAGACGTGGCCAATTGCTACGACCAAACCTCCACGCGCTAGGGGTCAGTAGGTTGCATTGGCGCGCCGTGCTCGCACGCAGCGTTAGCTTTAAGAAGTCTTGGTGGATGACCATCCGCAATTAACGTGCAACCTTGGCTCATTAAAGGCCAGTTTGCGCCGAAGATTTTTTGGTCAGCGGAGTTAGGAGCCAGCATGCAAGCGACCAGATTTGACATTGGCCAGTCCTCGAAGAACCAACTGGCGCAAGTATTGAGAGCACTGCGCGACAACGGCACAATCGATTACTGGGCATTTTCCAAGCTTCAGCAAGGTGGAACGTACATTTCTGTCGATTTTGGACCATGCACAAACCTCACCCGGACGATCCTTGTAGCCAACTCGCTGTTAGGTCGAGCTAAAGACCAGTGCGTATTAGGCAATGAGTCAATTAGAAAGTGAAAGATAGAACTAACCGCCCATCCCACGTTGTTAGCTGACGCATAGCGTTCAGGTCACCTAGCGTTTGGTAGCATTCTTGGGGAGTGGTTTACCATGTGCAGATATCGGCTAACGAAGGTGCGAATACAAAAGGTCACAACTGCGGCTTGGTTGGCGGCTTGGGTTGCTTTGCATAGCGCGCATAAGAAATGGCAGCCCGCCTTTCTGGGAGCCTCCGATCAAAATCCAGACGCTTCTGAACCACCAGGGCATAACGGTCCGAAAGACGTGACGCGCGCGGAACTCCAGCTGTTCGGCGGCTGTGCGCTCAACTTCAATAGCACCGTTCTGCCTAAGGCCGATCTGACGGCCGCCAGGCGTTTCTTGTCGTAAAACACCAACGGCAATTCGTCTCGTGCTTAACTTGAAACGCCTTCAAGTCTGGCAAGTGCTTGGTACCAGCCCGTCATCTCCTGCCAGGAGCAGACTTGTTGTCGCAGGCTCTATTCGTTCAATACCATATTCGAACTTTATAGGCCGGGGCTAGGGGCCAGCTTCCCCCAGCGGTCGTCCCACATCTCACGGTGTTGCACCCAGACGGCGACCCTTGGGAATGCATATTGTCTACGCAGCACTTCTGCTCGGCGCAATGCGGCTTCAACCGCCATCGGACCTTCTAGCGCCGCTTCAACGGGATAACCGCTACCCGGCCAATCCGGCCAGTAGACAACTGCTTCACGTTGGCCGAACTGCAAGCCGCCAATCGTAAGAAAGCGAGTGTCGCTTCTGATACCTACAGTAACTGCGTCGGTTGCAATCTCGTCTTCGTCTTCCGTCCAGTTATAAAGACCCGTCACAGGATATCCCTTACCTATAAAACCGCACGGGTGTTAATGATTATTCTGAGAAAAGTAGCGTCGCGACCGCGGCGGTCTCGCATTAGTCGAAGCGGCGAAAGTCTTTTTTCTGCACGGAGCTGCGAGTAAACAGGTTAGAGCCATAGTTTGATCGTCGCAGCATGGGGACTCCTCATGACAGGTGCGCATTGTTTGCCCTGACCTGCCCTCACAAAATCCACAATCAAGCCGTCTCCTCTCATCCAAAGACAACCTCAAGATCGCGCTATTGATATGTCGCGGCTTACGGCTAACCACTTGATCTATACACGTTGGCCAGCCGAATTGGTCCGATCCCATCTTTATCTTACAGCAGTATCTGTTCGCGACTGAAAACGGTTCTCCGGCCTGTTCTGACGGCGGGAGCTCATTTTGAGCTGTTAAGCCAGGGATAGCAATGGCAAGAGCCCTCCCCCACTACATGCCGGCACCATGGACTGGCGACTAGCAACTCGGCATGCGGCTCTAAAGTGTCGCGACATCCTCTTATTGTTGAGGCTGGCCGACACCCCTGCGTCACCATGAGGCCCGAGCTTGGTTGCTACAGATAAGCTTCGGAGGGCAACCCCGTTTCTCTTCGCAAACTATAAGTAATTTTGCAATATTCACAAATTAAAATTCATTATCTCTGGCTATTTTGATCGCGAAGGATGTCGTACCATGATCAAGCGCTTCCGCGAAATGTTGAAGTCTGAGAGAACTTTATCTTTAGAAGTTCGTCTACAACTGGTTTCAGCGCTGTTCTATCCTTTTGCGTCGCTTGTCGCTGGTGCGCTTGCGGGTGTTTGGATAGCCGCGACTGTGACTCTGCTCGTCCACGATGTTCTGGTGAGCGTTGTAGCGGACCTAGCTGTGCTCGTTGCGCTTATTCGTATTGCGATCGGCATCGCATTTGTGAGGCACAAGTGGCCGCTCACTACCAACAATTATCGTCAGTGGGAGTTCGCCTATGCACTCCCCGGCGCCTTGTTCGCCGCCGCCCTCGGCTCGGTTACTCTGCTAGCTCTGCTTCGCGTCGACAACGAACCCTTGCACTTGATGCTTACTACCACAACCGCTGCATATGCTGCGAGCATAGCCGGCCGAAATGCAGGGCGCCCGTGGGTTGCTCTAAGCCAGCTCTACCTGGCTGCTGGGCCAATGTGCCTGGGACTGATTTTAAATGAAATCAGCTTCTACCAAGTTGTCGGTTATGCATTGTTCTTTCTGATGTTTGGTATGACAGATATCACTGTATCGATCCGCCAAACTCTCGTTGGTGCCCTTGAGACTAAGCGTCAGAACGCTGAGTTAGCTGGAAGATCACTCGAGCAGGCCAATCTTTTCGATGCCGCGCTGAACAATATGTCGCATGGACTGTGCATGTTCGACCAATCTGGCCTTCTGCTAGTATGGAACCAGAAGTTGCTTGACATACTACGATATAGTGGCAAGTCGCTCCTGAAGGGGATGCCACTCGATGAAGTCTTAGGCGTGGTCTCAAGTGGCGGCTCAAAGTTCCAGAGTGAGCCACTGATCGGCGCAATTCGCCAAAGCCTGCGCTCCAAACGGCCAGCCCGAAGCACTGTTCGCCTAGCCGACGAGCGAGCCATCTCAATTTCGCGGCAGAAGATGGCAAACGGCAACGTTGTGATTGTATTCGAGGACGTTACTGAGCAGGCTAAAGCACAAGATCGAATACAACAATTGGCGTGGACCGACGAGCTAACGGGGCTCATGAACAGGGCTTCGTTTAAGGAGCTTATGAAAAAATTACTGGAAGCTGCCGGGCCAGAGTCGCGCCTCGCTCTACATTTGATAGATCTGGATAATTTTAAATCTGTCAACGATACGCTTGGACATCCTATCGGTGATGAACTGCTCATTGCTGTATCTAAGCGCATCTCTGGCATCACTGCGGGGAGCGGTCATGTTGCACGCCTTGGCGGAGACGAGTTCGTCATCATCCAACCCCTGGGGCTCCATTCAGTTGAGATAGAAGATCTGGCTGCTGCAGTCATCGCTGCGCTGGGAGAGCCTTTCGAGATACTTGGCCAAACAATCATTATTGGCGCTAGCATCGGGATAGCTCTAGCGCCGGAGCATGGCAGTGGTGGCGATGTCTTGTTTAAACGAGCCGATATGGCGCTTTATCAAGCCAAGTCAAATGGCCGACATTCTGCGAAATTGTTCGAGTATGATCTTGACGCGCAGGCGCAGCAGCGTCGCTCCATGGAACTCGATATTCGCACTGCCGTAGCGGAAAAGCAGTTTACTTTGGCATTTCAACCTATCGTTTCACTCGAAACCGGCGAAATCGTTTCTTTGGAAACTCTAATCCGCTGGCGTCACCCTATACGCGGCTTCATTTCACCTGCTGAATTCATCCCCATTGCTGAGGAGATCGGCCTCATAGTTCCTATCGGAAGATGGGTTCTGGAAGAAGCGTGCAAGGCAGCGAAAAACTGGCACACTGATGCGTCCGTTGCGGTGAACTTCTCTGCTGTTCAGTTTACAGACAAGACCTTTCCGCAGTACCTCACCGGCATCCTAGCGGCAGTTGGGCTTCCCGCCTCCCGCCTTGAGCTAGAAATTACCGAAACAGCGCTGTTGGACAACAATATGGGCACCCTTGAGATGCTCGCCCAATTTCGCGCAATTGGGGTTGGTGTATCCCTCGACGACTTCGGAACCGGTTATTCGTCGCTTAGTCAGTTGCGGACCTTCCCCTTTACGAAAATTAAGATCGACGGGTCCTTTGTTCGTGACCTAGGGCGTGATCCAAGTTCGCTCGCAGTCATACGCGCTGTCAGCAACATCGGGAAAATATTGAATATCGTTGTAGTGGCGGAATGCGTGGAGTCTGAAGACCAACTACAATTCCTAGTTTCTGCAGGCTGTGACGAAGTTCAAGGCTATCTCCTCGGCCGGCCGGAGACAGACAAGCTGATAGGCCGCGCGATCAACAATCATTCTGCTGAAGTAGTGAAAGCATTGCTGGCGGCGTGATCCAACCTAAAAGGCCTTCGTCAATTTTGATTGGGCTCCAAGCAGTCGTCGCATCATTATTAGGTCGTGATCTTGCAGTTCCAAGCAAGCGTCGGCCCACAAATCAATGATGTCACTCAACTCCTCGAACGGAATGGAATTTGCTCGCTTAGCCGCCTGATGCATCCGTAGTTGCGAAGAGTGCTTTGTGAGATTTCTGTCAATAAACTTTTTCACTGCGCCGATGGCATTTTTCGGCTCTGCTAGTATATGGACCAAACCAAGATCGTAGAGTTCTTCCGCAGTCAATGTCTTGCCAGTTCGCACCAACAACTCAGCCTTGGCAAAGCCGACTTTGCGGCCGAGGAAAGACAAAGCGCCCATTCCCGGAAACAGGCCGAATAATTGTTCCGGAAAACCGAATTTCGCTCCTCGTTCGGCGCAGACCACGTCGAAGGAAAGTAGCGATTCGAACCCGCCGCCGAGAGCGTCACCCTGCGCGAGGCCAATCGTTATTACGTCGCTGTCGATTGCACGCCAATTTCGATGCAAGATTTCAATACACGACATTCCATAGGCATGCAGAGCCTGCCGGTTCCGATGACTAATACAATCGACGAAATAGGCCAAGTCCCCGCCCAGGCAGAAGACCCCAGGATGTCTCGACCCAAGTACGACATACTTGAGCGCACGACCTGTTTGCGTTTGAAGTTCAACGATTTTGTCTTGCCAACGGTGGAAGTCAGCCAACAAGCTCGGGTTGTATGATGGAGATCCCTTGAACCTCATGAAACTCCACAAAGTTCCGTGAGAAATATCATGGGCACATTCTATTTGTTCGAGCTCTGGCCATAGGCTCGGCGCACCTGTCCCAAGGGGGCGCACAATTGGAAATGTTTGGTCGTCCGGCAAGTAGCTTGAGGAAGCGGCAGACTGGGATCGAAGAAGCATCCGCAACACTCCTTACAAACTAGCGGCTTAATCATTAGAATTGAATATTTTAGAACAAGCAATTGTTAAGCTTGGTGCATTGTGTTCGTGCGTCAGGTTCTTTGCACGAAAAATAAGGTGCCGAGGTCACTTGGCGTTATTAACCATCACAGTAGAATGCTGCAGGCGCGTGCAAACTTGAGACTGTGAAGCAATAAAGCCAAAGACTGCCGACGGTGTTGGAGCTGCGATCTGATGGCCACCAACTCGGAGCTCTACCGTCCGATCGAATCATGATGCGCTCTAAGATCGGGGAGCATCAATAAACTATTACAATCATCAAGACGTGAGGTTTCGCGGGCTTGCAACAGGTACTCTCATTGTGACCACGACCTATGCTCTGGTCGATGAACGGACAATCAAGTGAGTTTGGGGGCCGCGATGTTGTTACTCAGCGATCGTGCGCAGCTCCTGCCAGACGTCTTCGACGGCCTGGTTGTACTGGACGGCGGACTTGACCTCGACCGGCAGGGCCAGATCGGGCGCGGTCAAATTGCCGATAGAGGCTAACAGCGAAAAGGTGGCGA
>JAESGO010000044.1_pt1 | contig 130495 bp, 115 predicted proteins | sample 9269701 | NCBI WGS metagenome assembly JAESGO01 (sample SAMN15720690, study PRJNA650881) | algae metagenome | isolation source: Hormoscilla sp. CMT-3BRIN-NPC48 and co-occurring heterotrophs from... | place: USA: Clark Mountains Wilderness, California | collected 2010-04-18 | reverse complement strand
GGGTCCGGCGGCCGCCTGCCTGCACCCGCGGGAGCGGCCCAGGCCAGACCCCGCCACCAGCCCCGGCCCACAGCCGGGGCTTCTTCGCGTCAGGGCGCCGCAGAACCACCCTCCGACACATCGCCCCGCGAACGGCGCGCCCGCTCGACCGCTCGAAGACGCCGCAGCCGCTCCTTCAAGTCCTCGGCGGTCGGCAGGCGCCAGCCGCGCGTCGCGCTGAGCGCCGCGTCATCGGCCTCTCGAATAGGACGCGCCCGATAGGCTTCCCTCACGGTCGGCATGCGCCACCGAGCCCACACATACCCCGCCGGGTTGCCGATATGAGGATAGCGCGCCGCTTCCTCCGCGCCCAAGGGCGTTGTCTCCACATCCTCGAACACCACGACCCCGAAGGGGCCGGCAGCCACTGGCTCGTCCATGGGGGGCAGGTCGTCGCCGGGAACGGGGTAGCGTCGCTGCCGCCGGTCGGCGGCGAGCGGATCGCGCGCCGGTTCGGCTCCGGCGGCCTTCCGCTCCTGCTGGCGCCGCCGCCGCGCCTCGGGCTCGTTGTACCGGGCCGCCTCCTCGATCTCGGGCCAGCGCGCCTTCAGGCCCTCATAGGATCGAAAGGGCACCCGCCAGATGCGCTCGTCCGGGTCCCAGCGGGCCCAGGGGATCTGGCGTATGGCTTCGACGATTGCTTGCGCGTAGGGCGTACGGACCTGGAGGTCGTCGCCCACATGCAGGTAGGGGCTCTCCAGCGGCTCGAACTGGAAGGCGTCCCGGCCCTTCGCGTCCGCGTGCCGGTCCAGGGCGTCGAGTTCTTGCGAGATCCAGACGTTGAGCCGCGCCACTGCGGTGGTGCCCGGCACGAACCAGCATTCCTCGTCCGTCCGCCAGCGGGCGCGGGGAAAGGCCTCCCGGAACCGCTGCACGAGTTCGCGGTCGTAGGGAAAGCTCGCGAAGGCTCCGGGCCGCTCGCCCTCCGCCTCCTTCACGTGAAAGGCCGGAACGATCTCCATGCCAGGCTTCCGCACGCCCCCGCGGGGCTCACGGCGTCAACGGACAGGCCCTCGATTCGATCCCGCTCAGGCGGCGGTGGCGGGCTTGCGGCTGGCCGACGGCCAGAAGCGCTTGAGCGAGCCGACGAGCCCCTGCCGGAAGAGGAGCACGCTCACCACGAAGATGACCCCGAGCACCACGGTGACCCAGGAGCCCACCCGGTCGGCGAGCACGTTCTCGAGCCCGGTGATGACGAAGGCTCCGATCACCGGCCCCGTCAAGGTGCCGATGCCGCCGATGAGCGACATGAGGATGACGCTGCCCGAGGTCGCCCAATACACGTCCGAGAGCGTGGCAAAGCCGAGCACCAGCGCCTTCAGGGAGCCGGCAAGGCCGGCAAGCGCCGCCGAGAGCACGAAGGCGATGAGCTTGAACCGGTCCGTGTCGTAGCCGAGCGAGATGGCGCGCGGCTCGTTCTCGCGGATCGCCTTGAGGATCTGCCCGAAAGGCGAGTGCACGATGCGGGCGATGAACAGCCAAGCCGCGACGACCATCGCCAGGACCACGTAGTAGAGCGTGAGGTCGCTCTGGAGGGAGATCACGCCGAAGAGATTGCCCCGCGGGATGCCCTGGAGCCCGTCCTCACCGCCCGTGAAGGGGGCCTGGAGGGCGATGAAATAGACCATCTGGGCGAGCGCCATGGTGATCATGGCGAAGTAGATGCCCTGCCGGCGGATCGCGAGGCTGCCGGCGACGAGCCCCAGCAAAGCCGCCACCGCGACCCCGAGGAGGATGCCGAGCTCGGGCGAAAAGCCCCAGCTGCGCATGGCGTAGCCCGCCGCATAGGCGGCGCTGCCGAAGAACATGGCATGGCCGAAGGAGAGGAGCCCCACGAAGCCGATGAGCAGGTTGAAGGCGCAGGCGAAAAGCGCGAAGCAGAGCAGCTTCATCAGCAGCACGGGATAGAGGCCCAGGAACGGAGCCGCGATCCCGATGAGGACGACGAGGGCGAAAAGGCCGATACGGGCTGCCATCTCACGCCCTCCCGAACAGGCCTGCCGGACGAACCAGCAGGACGATCGCCATGATGACGAAAACGACGGTGGCCGAGGCCTCCGGATAATAGACCCGGGTCAGCCCCTCGATGAGGCCGAGGCCGAGGCCGGTCAGGATGGCCCCGAGGATGGAGCCCATGCCGCCGATGACGACCACCGCGAAGACCGCGATGATGATGTTGGAGCCCATGAGCGGCGTGATCTGCACGGCGGAGGCCGCGAGCACGCCCGCAAGGCCCGCTAGCGCGACCCCGAAGCCGAAGGTGAGGGTCACGAGGAGCGGCACGTTCACGCCGAAGGCCTGGGTGAGGGAGGGGTTCTCGGTCGCGGCCCGCAGGTAGGCGCCGAGCTTCGTGCGCTCGATCACGAACCAGGTGGTGAAGCAGACCACGAGGGACACTCCGATCACCCAGGCGCGGGAGATCGGCAGCACCATGAAGCCGAGGTTCCAGACGCCGTTGAGGGCCGGCGGCCGCGGGTAGGAGCGGCCCGAGCTGCCATAGGCATCGCGCAGGATGCCCTCCAGGATCAGGGACACGCCGAAGGTGAGGAGGAGCCCATAGAGCGGATCGAGGCCGCGCAGCCATTGGAGGAGGCCGCGATCGACCAGAATGCCGATGAGCCCCACCGCCAGCGGCACCACGATCAGCGCGACCCAGTAGTTGAGGCCGAGGGTGCTCAGGGCGAAGAAGGCCCCGAAGGCGCCGAGCATGTAGAAGGCGCCGTGGGCGAAATTGACGATGTTCAAAGTCCCGAAGATCACCGCGAGCCCCAGCGAGAGCATGGCGTAGAAGGACCCGTTGACGAGGCCCAGCACGAGCTGCGAGGCGAGCGCCACGAGGGGAACGCCGAAGATCTCCATGGGGTGCTTCAATCCTGGAAGTGTGGGAGCGATCGCTTGTAAGAAGGAGGCGCGGGCCCGAGGGCCCGCGCCGGATATCCGATTAGCTCTTGTTCACGAGCGCGCAGCGCGAGGCCTGCAGGGGCTGGAAGGCCTGCTCGCCCGGCACCACGGCGACCTGCTTGTAGTAATCCCAGGCGTACTTGGAATCCTTCGGCGCCTTCACCTGGAACAGGTACATGTCGTGCACGTGCAGGCCGTCCTGACGGATCTTGCCGTTCTTGGTGAACATGTCGTTGATCGTCATGGACTTGAGCTGCTTCACCACAGCATCGGAATCATCCGAATTGGCGGCCTGCACGGCCTTCAGGTAGTTCGTCACGGCGGAGTAGACGCCGGCCTGGTTCGAGTTCGGCATCTTCTTCACCTTCTCGAAGTAGCGCTTCGCGAAGGCGCGGGTCTCGTCGTTCTGGTCCCAGTACCAGGCTTCCGTGGTGAAGAGGCCCTGGGCCTGCTCGATGCCGAGGCCATGGACGTCGGTCACCAGGGTGAGGAGACCGGCGAGCTGCTGCTTCGGGGTGAGGCCGAAATCGAAGGCCGCCTTGATCGAGTTCACCGTGTCGGTGCCCGCATTGGCAAGGCCCACCACCTTGGCGCCCGAGGACTGGGCCTGGAGGAGGAAGGACGAGAAGTCGGAGGCCGAGAGGGGATGGCGCACGGCGCCGAGCACCTTGCCGCCCGCCGCCTTCACCACGTCGCCGGTGTCCTTCTCGAGGCTGTGGCCGAAGGCGTAGTCGGCGGTGAGGAAGAACCAGCTGTCGCCGCCGGACTTCACCACGGCCGCGCCCGTGCCCTGCGCGAGGGCGTAGGTGTCGTAGACGTAGTGGATCGTGTAGGGGCCGCAATCCTCGTTGGAGAGGCGGCTCGTCGCCGCGCCGGTGACGATCTGCATCCGCTTCTTCTCGGTCGCCACCTTGGAGACCGCGAGGGCCACGGAGGAGTTGAGGGACTCGGTGATGAGGTCGACGCCCTGGGTGTCGTACCATTCACGGGCCTTGGAGGCCGCCACGTCCGCCTTGTTCTGGTGGTCGGCCGAGATCACCTCGATGGTCTTGCCCAGCACCTTGCCGCCGAAATCCTGGACGGCCATGCGGGCGGCTTCCACGGCGCCGGCGCCGCCGAAATCCGAGTAGACGCCCGAGAGGTCGGTGAGCACGCCGATCTTCACGGCATCGCCCGAGACCTGCTGAGCGGAGGCGGCGCCGCCAAGCAGGGCGGTGGCGGCCACGGAGGCCAATAGTACTTTGCGCATGTCTCTCTCCCTGTTGCTGTTCTTCGCCTGGCGAGGCCCGCATTCCGCGGACCGTCGATGGCGCATCATGTCGTCCTTCCGGGCTGCCCGGCAATCCCTCCCGACGAAGGGATAGGCCGGATCAGACCCCAAGGAAGCGGGCGAGCTCCTCCTGCCGGGCATTGAGCTCGGCCTGATCGAGCTGCATGGCGACCTTGCCGTGCTCGATCACATAGAAGCGATCAGCCAGCGGGGCCGCGAAGCGGAAGTTCTGCTCCACCATCACGATGGTGTAGCCCTTGGCCTTCAGAAGCCGGATCGTCTCGGCGAGCTTCTGCACGATCACGGGGGCGAGGCCCTCCGAGATTTCGTCGAGGAGCAGGAGCTTTGCACCCGTGCGCAGAATGCGGGCGATGGCCAGCATCTGCTGCTCGCCCCCCGAGAGCTTGGTGCCGGGGCTCATGCGCCGCTCGTAGAGGTTCGGGAAGATCTCGTAGATCTCTTCCACCGACATGCCGCCCTCGGCGACCTTCGGCGGCAGCTCAAGGTTCTCCTGTGCCGAGAGGCTCGCGAAGATACCGCGCTCCTCGGGGCAGTAGCCGATGCCGAGGCGGGGAATTTTATGGGCCGCCATGGCGATGGTCTCCTGTCCGCCGATGCGGATCGAGCCCTCGCGGCGGGAGAGGAGACCAAGGATCGCCCTCAAGGTCGAGGTGCGGCCGGCGCCGTTGCGCCCGAGCAGGCTCACCACCTCGCCCTCGTTCACCCGGAGCTGCACCCCGTGGAGCACGTGGCTCTCGCCGTACCAGCCATGGAGGTCGGCAATTTCGAGAAGCGGCTTCATGGAGGACTCGCGGCGGGGGATGGTGTCGGGTGCGGTCAATGGGCGGTGCCGAGATAGGCGGAGACCACGCGGGGGTCGGAGGAAACCTCCGCATAACTGCCCTCGGCGAGGATCTGCCCGCGCTGGAGCACGGTGATCCGGTCGGAGATGTCGGCCACCACGCTCATGTTGTGCTCGACCATGAGAACCGTGCGGCCCTCGGCCACCCGCTTGATGAGCGCCTTCACCCGGTCGATGTCCTCGTGTCCCATCCCCTGGGTCGGCTCGTCGAGGAGGATGAGTTCCGGGTCGAGGGCGAGCGTGGTCGCGATTTCGAGCGCCCGCTTGCGGCCGTAGGGCAATTCGACGGCCTGATGGTGGGCGAAGGACTCGAGGCCCACCTGTGCGAGCAGTTCGAGCGAGCGGGCGTCGAGCGCCTTCAGGCTCTCCTCGGAGCGCCAGAAATGATAGAAGGTCCCGACCTTGCGCTGGAGCGCCACGCGCACGTTCTCCATCACGGTCAGGTGCGGGAACGTGGCGGAGATCTGGAACGAGCGCACGATGCCGCGCCGTGCGATCTCGGCCGATTTCAGGCCCGTGATGTCCTCGCCCTTGTAGGTGATGCGGCCGCTCGACGGGGACAGGAACTTGGTGAGCAGGTTGAAGAAGGTGGTCTTGCCCGCGCCGTTCGGCCCGATCACCGCATGGATGTGCCCGCGCCGGAGGGTGAAGTTCACGTCCTGGACGGCAACGAAGCCGAGGAAGGACTTGGTGAGCGCCTCAGTCTTCAGAACGACGGCGGGTTCGGTCAAAGGCAGGACTCCGCTCGGGACAACCGATCGATCAGCCCCGCGTTGATAGGATGAACCCAGCCCTCGACGCAACGGCAGGAAACCCTCGGGCCACCCCGACTATCGGCCAGGGTTGAGCCGCCGGAGCGCCGTTTTGACCCGTCGTGTTTGCTGCATCGCGGGATACAGGTCATGGAGCTTGACCTAAATGACAGATGAAGGTTGGGGTATCGGCGCCCGCCGCGATCCCGCTCATTTCCTTGTTATCGCTTTGATTTTCGTGTCCTGCGATCAGGTCGCGCCACGCTTTCGAGAGCGTTGGATTTCCGCTTGATCTTTTGTGCGATGCAGCATACATTGACTTCGTGACAGGGCGATTGGCGTCGTCTTGTCCGTGCCCTTCTTGGGCGTTTCCTCCCTAAACTTCGGGCCGCTCTTCGGAGTGGCCTTTTTTCTTGGCCGAAACGGTCGAGCTGCGGCTCCCGGCGGCCTCGCCCCCACGTCCAAGCTTCCGTTTGACAGCCCCGAATCCCTTTGATCAGATGGTCAAATCATGAGCCTGCCCCTCGAGAGGCGGGCCTGAGGGTGAACGATTCGACAGCCTGATGACCCGCGTTGTGCGGGGTGGAGGACCTATGACCTCAGCACCGGACATCCGCGCCGGCCGGCGCCCCTTGGGCGAGTACGGCGAAGCTTTTTCGGACCTCCATGCCCCGCTCGACCGGCATGAAGCGCGTGTCGCCGCCGAGCGTTGCCTCTTCTGTTACGACGCTCCGTGCGTCCAGGCCTGCCCGACCAGCATCGACATCCCGCTGTTCATTCGGCAGATCGCCACCGGCAACACGGCGGGGGCCGGCAAGACGATCCTCGATTCCAACATCTTCGGCGGCATGTGCGCCCGGGTCTGCCCGACCGAGACCCTGTGCGAGGAAGCCTGCGTCCGCATGGAGGCGGAGGGCAAGCCGGTGATCATCGGCGAACTCCAGCGCCATGCGACGGATGCCGTGATGGCCTCAGGCAAAACGCTCTATCGCCAGGGCGCCGCCACGGGCCGGCGAGTCGCCGTCGTCGGCGCCGGCCCCGCGGGCCTTTCCTGCGCCCACAAGCTCGCGACGCTCGGCCATGAGGTGGTGGTGTTCGACGCCCGCCAGCGGCCGGGCGGCCTCAACGAGCACGGCATCGCCTCCTACAAGTCCACCAACGACTTCGCCCAGAAGGAAGTGGACTTCATCCTCAGCGTCGGCGGCATCGAATTGCGCTGCGGCCAGGCGATCGGCCGCGATTTCACCCTGGCGGACTTGCGCCGCGACTATGACGCGGTCTTCCTCGGTCTCGGTCTCCAGGCGGTGAACAGCCTCGGAATCGACGATGGGGGCCTGACGGGCGTCGAGGATGCGGTCGCCTTCATCGAGGTGCTGCGCCAGAGCCCGAATCTCGGCGCGCTTCCCATCGGCCGCCGCGTCGTGGTGGTGGGCGGCGGAATGACGGCGGTGGACGCCGCCGTGCAGGCCAAGAAGCTCGGCGCCGAGGAGGTGACGATCGTCTACCGGCGCGGCGCGGAGCAGATGGGCGCGAGCCGCTACGAGCAGGAGCTCGCTCTCACCGAGGGCGTGGTGATCCGCCACTGGGCGCGCCCCCTCAGCCTGCGCGGGGAGAACGGGGCCCTTGCCGCCGTCACCTTCATGACGACGAAGGAGGAGGGCGGCCGCCTCGTCGATGCGGGCGAGACCTTCGAACTGCCCGCCGACCAGCTCTTCAAGGCCATCGGCCAGCTCTTCGTGCCGGCGGATATCGAGGGGTCGAGCGACGTGCTCGAACTCGCCTCCGGCCGCATCGGGGTCGATCCCGAGCGGCGCACCTCCCTTGCGGGCGTGTGGGCCGGCGGCGATTGCGCCGCGGGCGGGCGCGACCTCACGGTCGTCGCCGTGGAGGACGGCAAGCAGGCCGCCCTGTCGATCGACCGCGCGCTCCTGGGCTTCGTGCCCATGGCCGCCGAATAAGGGGGGCTTCGATGACCGCTTCCGGCACCACCGTCGCTTCTGCGCCTCACCGTCACTCCTGCCCTGCAACGGCCGTTGCGGCTGGCCGATAAGGAGGGTTCCATGGCCGATCTCAGCGTCAACTTCGTGGGCATCAAGGCGCCGAACCCGTTCTGGCTCGCCTCCGCGCCGCCCACCGACAAGGCCTACAACATCGAGCGCGCCTTCCGGGCCGGATGGGGCGGGGTGGTTTGGAAGACCCTCGGCGAGGAGGGGCCGCCCGTCGTCAACGTGTCCGGACCCCGCTACGGGGTGGTCCATGGGCCCGACCGGCGCGTCAATGCCTTCAACAACATCGAGCTCATCACGGATCGCCCCCTGGAGGTGAACCTCCAGGAGATCGCCGAGATGAAGCGGCGCTGGCCCGACCGGGCCATCGTGGTCTCCCTCATGGTGCCGTGCGAGGAGGAGGCCTGGAAGCGCATCCTGCCGCGAGTCGAGGCTACGGGCGCGGACGGCATCGAGCTCAATTTCGGCTGCCCGCACGGCATGTCCGAGCGCGGCATGGGGTCGGCGGTCGGGCAGGTGCCCGAGTACGTCGAGATGGTCACCCGCTGGTGCAAGCAGCACTCGCGCATGCCCGTCATCGTGAAGCTCACCCCCAACATCTCCGACATCCGCAAGCCCGCCGAGGCGGCGAAGCGCGGCGGCGCCGACGCGGTGTCGCTCATCAACACCATCAACTCCATCATGGGCGTCGATCTCGACCGCATGGTCCCGGCCCCGCACACGGACGGGAAGGCGACGCATGGCGGCATGTGCGGACCGGCCGTGAAGCCCATCGCCCTCAACATGGTGGCCGAGATCGCCCGCGCGCCCGCGACGCGCGGCCTGCCGATCTCCGGCATCGGCGGCATCGAGACCTGGCGCGATGCGGCGGAGTTCATGGCGCTCGGCTCCGGCACCGTGCAGGTCTGCACCGCCGCGATGGTCTACGGCTTCAAGATCGTCCAGGAGATGATCACGGGGCTCGAAGCCTTCATGGACGAGCGGGGCTATGCCCGGGTCTCCGACTTCGTGGGCGCCGCCGTGCCGAACGTCACGGACTGGCAGTATCTCAATCTCAACTACGCCGTGAAGGCACGGATCGACCAGGATCTGTGCATCAAGTGCGGCCGCTGCCACGTGGCCTGCGAGGACACCTCCCATCAGGCGATCACGCATCTCGTCAACGGCGTGCGCCATTTCGAGGTGATCGACGAGGAATGCGTGGGCTGCAACCTGTGCGCCAGCGTCTGCCCCATCGAGAACTGCATCACAATGGAGCCCCTGGTGAACGAGCTCGACCGGCGCACCGGCCGGGTGGTGGATGGGTCCTATCTCAACTGGACCCAGCATCCGAACAACCCGATGTCCGCGGCCGGGAAGCCGCTCGAACCCCTCGAACCTGCGGAGTAGGGCGCGATGGGCGGGGCGGATGGCGAACGGCTCGCGGCAGCCCCGGCTCTCCGTTCCCCGCTATTGGCCGCCGGCATCCGGCGGCAGGATCCCGTCGAGCAGGATGCGCGCCAGGGCGTCCCGCGTCGCCGCGTAATACCCGGCATCCTCGATCCCGGTGCCGGTGAGGGCCCGGATCTGGGTGCTGAAATCCGCGTAGTGCTGCGTCGTAGCCCAGATCGCGAAGATCAGATGCTTCGGGTCCACCGGCTTGAGGCGTCCCGCGCGCACCCAACCTTCGATAGTGCGGGACTTCGCCTCCACCAGCTCGGAGAGCGCCGTCTTGAGCGCCACGTCGAGATGCGGGGCGCCCTGCAGCATTTCCATGGCAAAGAGCCTCGAGGCGACCGGATGGCTGCGGGAATAGGCAAGCTTGCGGGCGATATAGGCGCTGAGCGCCTCCCGCGGGTCGCTGTCGGCATCCAACAGGCGCAAGGGCTCGAGCCACATGTCGAGGGTACGGCGCAAGACAGCCCCGTAGAGTTCGTCCTTCGTCCGGAAGTAGTAGAGAAGGTTCGGCTTCGACAGGCCTGCAACCTTGGCGATTTGGTCGATGCGCGCCCCCTGCAGGCCGTGGGCGGCGAAGACCTCGAGAGCGGCGTCGAGGATGCGCTCCGCATTGGCCTCGCCTGCCCTGGTCTTGCGGGTCGCGCGGGCGGCTCCCGTCTCGTCGGCCGAGGCCCGTCCCAGGCCGGCCGTCGATTTCTCCCAGCCAGCCTGCCTCGGCATCTCGTCAGCCACCAAACGTCCCTCTATGCTGATCCGATGTCCGGACCCTACGGCGCGCAGGACGGCCGCCGCAAGACCGCATGCACCATTTGCCGCCGCCCACCTGCGCGGGGCCTACGGAGACCGAAGCCATGAACGTCGTGCCCATGCGCCGGCCGATCCCGAACGATCTTGCCTCCTTCTGGATGCCGTTCACCGCCAACCGGCAGTTCAAGAAGGCGCCCCGCCTCCTCGCGGGTGCCCAGGACATGCACTACTACACGGATGACGGCCGCCCGATCCTCGACGGCACGGCGGGCCTGTGGTGCGTGAATGCGGGCCACGGCCGGCCGAAGATCGTGGAGGCGGTGCAAAAGCAGGTGGCGGAGCTCGACTATGCGCCCGCCTTCCAGATGAGCCACCCGAAGGCCTTCGAGTTCGCTTCGCGCCTGACGCAGATCGCGCCGGAGGGCCTCGACCACGTGTTCTTCACCAATTCGGGATCCGAGTCGGTGGAGACGGCGCTCAAGATCGCGCTGGCCTATCACCGGGTGAAGGGCCAGGGGGCGCGCACGCGCCTCATCGGCCGCGAGCGCGGCTATCATGGCGTGAATTTCGGGGGCATCTCGGTCGGCGGCATCGTGTCGAACCGCAAGATGTTCGGCACGCTCCTCGCGGGCGTCGACCACATGCGGCACACCCACGATCCTGCCCGCAACGCCTTCACCAAGGGCGAGCCGGAGCATGGGGCGGAGTTGGTCGAGGATCTGGAGCGGATCGTCACCCTGCACGACGCCTCCACCATCGCGGCCGTGATCGTGGAGCCCGTCGCCGGCTCGACGGGCGTTCTCATCCCGCCGAAGGGCTACCTCAAGCGCCTGCGCGAGATCTGCGACAAGCATGGAATTCTTCTGATCTTCGACGAGGTGATCACGGGTTTCGGCCGCCTCGGCACGCCGTTCGGCGCGGATTACTTCGGGGTCACGCCGGACATCATGATCACGGCGAAGGGCATCACCAACGGCGTGGTGCCCATGGGCGGCGTCTTCGTCACGGGCGACATCCACGATGCCTTCATGACGGGGCCCGAACACCTCATCGAGTTCTTCCACGGCTACACCTACTCGGCGCATCCGCTCGCCTGCGCGGCCGGCATCGCGACCCTCGACACCTACGCGGACGAGGGCTTGCTCACCCGCGGCGCGGAGCTTGCGGGGTACTGGGAGCAGGCGATCCATTCGCTCAAGGGCGTGAAGCACGTGATCGACACGCGCAATATCGGGCTCGTGGGCGCCATCGAGCTAGAACCCATGCCGGGCGAGCCGACGAAGCGCGCCTTCTCGGTGTTCCTGGAATGCTTCGAGCGCGGGGTCCTCATCCGCACCACGGGCGATATCATCGCCCTCTCGCCCCCGCTCATCATCTCCAAGGCGCAGATCGACGAACTCATCGGCACCATCACGGATGTGCTGAAGGCAACGGCGTGATGCCCAACGCCCGGGCAGGCGGCCGCAATCCGCCCGGCCTGTTCCCTGGGTGAGACGCGGCACGATGCTTGCGAGGGGAGTGGGACCCGGTACACCTTGAGGGAGCGACAGTGCTGAAGCGCGTGACGGAGGAGTTCATGGAGGGCGGTGTCGGGCCGGCAGCGGCATCTGGAGCGGCGGCGCCCGCCCGCGCGCCGGTCGTGGATATCCGGGGCCTCTCCCTCACCTACGAGGCCGCGGACGGCCCGGTCTATGCGCTCTCGAACGTCGACCTTCAGATCGCCGAGGGCGAGTTCGTGTCCTTCATCGGCCCCTCGGGATGCGGCAAGACAACCTTGTTGCGCGTCATCGCGGATCTTGAGCAGCCGAACGGCGGCCATATCCGCGTGAACGGCGTAAGCCCGGGGGAGGCGCGGGCCCGCCGGGATTACGGCTTCATTTTCCAGGCGCCGGCCCTCTATCCCTGGCGCACCATCGCCAAGAACGTGGAGTTGCCGCTCGAGATCTTCGGTCTTCCCAAGGCCGAGCGGCGGGAGCGCTCGCGGCGGCAGCTCGAACTCGTGAATCTATCCGGCTTCGAGAACAAATATCCCTGGCAGCTCTCCGGCGGCATGCAGCAGCGCGCCTCCATCGCGCGGGCCCTCTCGTTCGACCCCAAGCTGCTCCTCATGGACGAGCCATTCGGAGCCCTGGACGAGATCGTCCGCGATCACCTGAACGAGCAGTTGCTCCGGCTCTGGGACAAGACCCGCAAGACGGTGCTCTTCGTCACACATTCCATCCCGGAGGCGGTGTTCCTGTCCTCCAAGATCGTGGTCATGTCACCGCGGCCCGGTCGCATCATAGACGTGATCGACGCAACGAGCCTCGGGCGCGAGCGCAAGCTCGAAATCCGCGAGACGCCCGAATTCCTCAAGATCGCGCACCGGGTCCGCGAGGGCCTGCGCGCCGGGCATTCCTATGACGACTGAGGCGCTCGCGCTTCCCGCCGAGCCCGCGCGGGCCAAGGCGCCGCGTCGGCGCGAGGGCAACACGGGGCCTGTGATCGCCGTGGTGCTGGCCATCGTCGCCCTCTGGTACGGCGCCGCCGTCTTCATGAACTGGCAGGGCACCGCGGACGCGTTCGAGCGGGCCGGGGAGGCGAAGACCACGGGCGAGATCTTTCGCGCGACCCTGGAGCAGGAGCGCCCGATGCTCCCGGCGCCCCATCAGATCGTGACGGAACTCAAGAAGACGGTGATCGACACGCCGGTCACCTCGCGCCGCAGCCTTGTCTTCCATGCTTGGGTGACGCTCTCCTCCACCCTCGTCGGCTTCGGCCTCGGCGCGCTTCTTGGCATCGTGCTCGCCGTGCTCATCGTCCATGTGAAGACGCTCGAAAAGAGCCTGATGCCCTGGATCATCTCCTCGCAGACGATCCCGATCCTCGCGATCGCCCCCATCATCATCGTGGTGCTCGGCGCCATCGGCATCACCGGGCTCCTGCCGAAATCCATCATCTCGGCCTATCTGTGCTTCTTTCCGGTGACCATCAGCATGGTGAAGGGACTCACCTCGCCCGATCCCATGCAGCGGGACCTGATGCGCACCTATTCGGCCTCGCTCGGGCAAACCTTCTGGAAGCTGCGTCTGCCGGCCTCGCTGCCCTACCTCTTCGCGGGCCTGAAGATCGCCATCGCGATCAGCCTGGTGGGTGCCATCGTGGGTGAGCTGCCGACGGGTGCGCAGGCGGGTCTCGGCGCGCGGCTGCTCGCCGGCTCCTATTACGGGCAGACCATCCAGATCTGGGCCGCGCTCTTCGGAGCCGCGATCTTGGCCTCGGTGCTGGTGGCGGTGGTCAGCGTCGCCGAGAGCCTCATCAACCGTCGGATGGGGGCACGTCCCGCATGAGCGCCAACATCGCCTCCCGCGCCGCCGAACGGACCAGTCTGGTGCGGATGAGCGCGCAGCAGCGCGCCACCATCCTCACCCCGCTCGTGATCCTCGGCTGCCTTGCGGCCCTCGCCCTCGTGCATCGCCCAGGCGTCGCCGGGCAGGCCGGGCCGCTCTTCTGGAGCTTCGTGTTCGTGCTCTGGCTTGCGGCCGTCGCGGCCCTGAGCGGCCTGTCGCATCTCAAGCTGAAGCAGGGGCTCGCGCGGCGCCTCGTGGGTCTTGCCGTCCCGGTGCTCTTTGGCGCCTTCCTGTTCTTTCTCTGGGAGGTGATCGTCGTCGGCGCGGGCGTGCCCTCCGTGCTGATGCCTGCGCCCTCCGCGATCGCCCGCCGCTTTGCCGTCTCGCTCCCCGTGCTCCGGGACGATTTCATCCAGACCTTCGTGAAATCCGTCCTCTCGGGCTATGCGATGGGGTGCCTTGCGGGCTTTCTCGTCGCCATCCTGGCGGACCGGGTGCCGTTCCTGCGCCGCGGCCTCCTGCCGCTCGGCAACTTTGTGTCGGCTCTGCCCGTCATCGGCATCGCACCCATCATGGTCATGTGGTTCGGGTTCGACTGGCCCTCCAAGGCCGCCGTCGTGGTGGTGATGACCTTCTTTCCCATGCTCGTGAACACCGTGGCGGGGCTCGGCGCCGCCGGGCGCCTGGAGCGGGACCTCATGCACTCCTACGCGGCAGGCTATTGGACGACGCTCGTCAAGCTGCGCCTGCCGGTGGCGCTGCCCTTCATCTTCAACGCGCTCAAGATCAACTCGACCCTGGCGCTCATCGGCGCCATCGTGGCCGAGTTCTTCGGCACGCCGATCGTGGGCATGGGCTTTCGCATCTCGATCGAGGTCGCCCGCATGGCCCTCGACATGGTCTGGGCCGAGATCGCGCTCGCGGCCATCGCCGGATCGACTTTCTACGGGCTTGTCGCGCTCATCGAGCGCGGCGCAACCTTTTGGCACCCGTCGTACCGCACATAAGGGGACCCCGCGGACGGCGCAAAGGAGGAGAGAGCGATGATCAAAAGCGTTCTACTGGCCGGCGCCCTTGCCGTCGGCTTCACCACCGCCGTCGCCGCGCAGGCCAACAACAAGGTCACCCTGCAACTAAAATGGGTCACGCAGGCCCAGTTCGCGGGCTATTACGTCGCCAAGGACAAGGGCTTCTACAAGGAAGCGGGACTCGACGTGACCATCAAGCCGGGCGGCCCGGACATCGCGCCGCCGCAGGTGATCGCGGGTGGCGGCGCCGATGTGATCGTGGACTGGATGCCGTCCGCGCTCGCGGCGCGCGAGAAGGGCGTGGCTCTCGTCAATGTCGCCCAGCCCTTCAAGAAATCCGGCATGATGCTCACCTGCCGGGCCGAGACGGGCGTGAAGCAGCCGACGGACCTGAAAGGCCGCACCCTCGGCGTGTGGTTCTCGGGCAACGAGTACCCGTTCCTCGCCTGGATGTCGAAGCTCGGCTACAAGACGGACGGGTCGGCCGGCGGCGTGAAGGTGCTGAAGCAGGGCTTCAACGTGGATCCGCTGATCCAGAAGCAGGCGGACTGCATCTCCACCATGACCTACAACGAGTATTGGCAGGTCATCGATGCCAACTTCAAGCCCGAGCAGCTCGTCACCTTCCGCTATGAGGACCAGGGCGTCTCGACCCTTGAGGACGGCCTCTACGTGATGGAGGACAAGCTCAAGGACCCGGCCTTCGTCGCCAAGATGGCGAAGTTCGTGGCCGCCTCCATGAAGGGCTGGGACTATGCCCGGCAGAACGTGGACGAGGCCGCCAAGATCGTCCTCGACAACGACGCGTCCGGCGCCCAGACCGAAAAGCACCAGAAGCGCATGATGGGCGAGATCGCCAAGCTCCTCGACACCTCGGCCAAGGGCAAGCTCGATCCTGCCGATTACGAGCGCACGGTCTCCACCCTTCTCGCCTCCGGCGGCGACGCCCCGGTGATCAGCAAGAAGCCGGCCGGCGCCTGGAGCCACGCGGTCGTCGACGCCAAGATGTGATTCCTAGCGGTCCCCTCACCATAACGGTGAGGGGACCGCTCCATTCGCCTGCCGGCGCCCTCTCCGTAACGGCGAGGGAACAAGCCCAATCAGAAACTGACCAGGGGAGACCATCATGACCCTTCTCATCCACGGCGGCACCGTCGTGAACGCCGATTTCAGCCGCCGCGCCGACGTGCTGGTCGAGGGCGAGCGCATCGTCGCCGTCGGCGAGAACCTGGAGGCGCCAGCCGGCGCCGAGATCGTGGATGCGGGCGGGGCGCTCGTGATGCCGGGTGGGATCGACCCGCACACGCACATGGAGCTCATGTTCATGGGCACCGTGTCGGCGGACGATTTCGAGTGGGGCACCAAGGCGGCGTTGTCCGGCGGCACCACCTCCATCGTGGATTTTTGCATCCCGGGCCCGAACCAGTCCCTCGTGGAGGCCTATCGCGACTGGCGCTCGAAATCCGAGAAGGCCGCCGGCGATTACTCCTATCATCTCGCCGTCACCTGGTGGTCGGACCAGGTGGAGCGGGAGATGGGGGAGATCGTCAACACCCACGGGGTCAATACTTTCAAGCACTTCATGGCCTACAAGGGTGCCTTGATGGTGGACGACGACGTTCTCTTCCGCTCCTTCAAGCGTTGCGCGGAGCTTGGCGCCACGGCGCTCGTTCACGCCGAGAACGGCGACGTGGTGGCGCAGATGCAGGAGGCCTTCATCGGGCAGGGCAAGACCGGCCCAGAGTTTCACGCCTATTCCCGCCCGCCGGAAGTGGAGGGCGAGGCCGCGCAGCGCGCGATCATGATCGCCGACATGGCGGGCTGCCCGCTTTATATCGTGCACACCTCCTGCAAGCAGGCCCACGAGGCCATCGCCCGGGCGCGCGCCACGGGCCAGCGCGTTTTCGGCGAGCCGCTCATCCAGCATCTCGTCCTCGACGAGACCGACTATCTCAACCGGAGCTGGGACCATGCGGCCCAGCGGGTGATGTCGCCGCCATTCCGGCCAAAGCACCATCAGGACAGCCTCTGGACGGGCCTCCAGGCGGGCTCGCTCCAGGTGGTCGCCACGGACCATTGCTCCTTCACCATGGAGCAGAAGCGCATCGGCGCGAACGACTTCCGGATGATCCCCAACGGCACGGGCGGCCTCGAGGACCGGATGCCGGTGCTCTGGTCGGCCGGCGTCAACACGGGCCGTCTCACGCCGGAGGAGTTCGTGGCGGTCACCTCGGCGAATTCGGCGCGCATCCTCAACATGTATCCGCAAAAGGGCGTGATCATGCCGGGCGCTGACGCGGACATCGTGATCTGGGACCCGAAGGCCACCAAGACCATCTCGGCGAAGAGCCAGGTGAGCCGCATCGAGTACAACGTGTTCGAGGGCTACGAGCTGACGGGGCTTCCCGCCAAGGTGTTCCTCCGCGGGCGCTTGGCGGCCGAGAACGGCGAGGTGCGCGCCGAGCGCGGTCAGGGCCGCTTCATCGCCCGCCAGCCCCTGCCGCCCTTCGCGGCCGCGCAGCGCCTGTGGAAACAGCAGACGGCTCCAAAGGCCGTGGCGCGTTGAAGGCCCGAGGCAGCGAGAGACCCATGCAAAACCTCACCATCAACCCGCAGCGTCTCTGGGACAGCCTCATGGAGACCGCCCGGATCGGCGGGACCGCGAAGGGCGGCATCTGCAGGCTCACGCTCACCGATCTCGACCGGGAGGTCCGCGACTGGTTTCGCGCCCAGTGCGAGGCGCTCGGCTGCACCGTCACGGTCGATCAGGTCGGCAACATGTTTGCCTTCAAGCCGGGCCGGCGCGACATGCTTCCCATCGCGATCGGCAGCCACCTCGACACGCAGCCCACGGGCGGCAAGTTCGACGGCATTCTGGGCGTGCTCGGCGGGCTCGAAGTCGTGCGCACCCTGCACGATCTCGGCTACGAAACCCATGCGCCACTCATGCTGGTGAACTGGACCAACGAGGAGGGCTCGCGCTTTGCCCCCGCCATGCTTGGATCGGGGGTCTATGCGGGCGTGTTCGACCGGGCCTATGCGGATAGCCGCGAGGACCGGCAGGGCGTGCGCTTCGCCGAGGCCATCGAGGCCATCGGCTACCGGGGCGAGGCAGCGCCGGGCTCCGTCAAGTTCGGCGCCATGTTCGAACTTCATATCGAGCAAGGGCCGATCCTGGAGGCCGAAGCCAAGACCGTCGGCGTGGTGACCGGCGTGCAGGGCATGCGCTGGTACGAGATCGAACTCACGGGCCGCGAGGCCCATACGGGCTCGACCCCCATGCATCTTCGCGCCAACGCGCTCCTCGGCGCGGCGCGTGTCGTCGAGCGGGTGAACGCCATCGCGCTCGAACACGCGCCCTCCGCCGTCGGCACGGTCGGCCTCGTGGAGGTGAAGCCGAATTCGCGCAACGTGATCCCGGGCCACGTATTCTTCACGGTCGATTTCCGTCATCCCGAGGATGCGGTCCTCGACGAGATGGAGGCTAAGCTCAACGCGGCTGTGCCGCGGGTCGCGGCCGAGATCGGGCTTGAGCCGCAGATCAGAAAGGTGTGGGATTCGCCCGCCGTGCGCTTCGATCCGGACTGCATCGCGGCCGTTCGCTCCGGCACCGAGAAGGCGGGCTTGCCCTCCCGCGACATGGTCTCCGGCGCCGGCCACGATGCGGCCTACATCGCGCGCGTCGCCCCCACCACGATGATCTTCGTCCCCTGCGAGGGCGGCCTCAGCCACAACGAGGCGGAGAGCACGACCTTGGAGGAATGCGCGGCGGGCGCCCAGGTGCTCCTCAACGCGGTGCTGGAATACGACCGGCGCTTCGCGGGAGCGTGAGATCGGCGCTCAAGCCTTCCCGCGCAGCCGTCCGACCACGCCGCCCGGGAAGGCGTAGACGCTGACCACGAAGAGGATGCCGAGCCACAGGAGCCAGCGATCCGGGTGGAGCACGTTCGGCAGGAGCGGCACGCCCGCGAGAGCGCCGCTCGCCGCGCCCATGAGCACCTGTAGGTAATTCTGGGCGAGCACGAAGAGGAAGGCGCCGATCACCGCGCCGTACATGGTCCCCATTCCGCCGATCACCACCATGAGCAGGATATCGATCATGATGGCGAAGGAGAGGGTGGTATCGGGCCCGTTGTAGCGCAGCCAGAGCGCCATGAGGGCGCCCGCCACCGTGGCGGCGAGCGCACCAATGACGGAGGCCGCGGTGCGGTAGGCCACCACGCGGTAGCCGAGGGCCTCCGCCCGGAACTCGTTTTCACGCACCGCCTGGAGCACGCGGCCGAAGGGCGAGTTCACGATGCGCAGGAGCACGAGAAAGCCGATAAGCGCTACGGCGAAGATGCCGTAATAGGCGAGAAGCCGCCCGTTGACCGTGACGCCGAACAGGGGCTCGGCCAGCAGCCGGTAGGCCGGGCGCAGCTCGGGGGGCAGCTGGAACGAGAGCCCGTCCTCCCCGCCCGTGATGCCGGAGAGCTGGGAGGCGAGCACAAGAGCCGCGGAGGCGACCGCGAGGGTGATCATGGAAAAGAAGATCGCCCTGACCCGGAGAGAGATCAGCCCGATGATGCAGGCGAGCACTGCGGAGAGAGCGAGCGCGCCCATGAGGCCGACGAGGACCGCGCTCCAGCTCGCGCCCATGCGGTTGAGCGCGATGGCGATGCCGTAGCCGCCGATCCCGAAGAACATGGTGTGCGCGAAGGAGACGATGCCCGTATAGCCCAGAAGCAGGTCGTAGCTCGCTGCGAGCAGGATGAACACGCAGATCTTGGCCGCCGTGCCGATCGGCTGGCTGCCCGGCAGAAGGAAGGGCGTTGCGGCAAGGCCCAGCACGATGAGAAGAAGTACGCCGGACAGGATGCGCGAGCCCGGCGGGTCGGCCGAGAGCAGGCCGCCTGTAACGATCGAAAGGTTGGCTACAATCATCGCCGCGCCACCGGAAAGAGACCTTGCGGGCGCCACACGAGAACGAGCGCCATCACGAGGATGTTGGAGACGAGCGCCAGCTTCGGCGCCAGGAAGCCCACGTAATTCGCCACGAGTGCCACGAGCAGGGAGCCGATGAAGCAGCCCCCGATGGATCCGAGCCCGCCGATGATGATGACCGTGAAGACGAGCACCATGACCTCCATGCCCATGCCGGCGGTCAGCGTCTGCCGATAGAAGGCCCACATGACGCCGCCGAGGCCGGCCAGAGCGGAGCCTGCGATGAACACGGCGACGAACAGGCGGCGGATCCGGTAGCCGAGGCTCTCCACCATCTCCGGATTCTCGACGCCTGCACGGATGAGAAGGCCGAGGCGGGTGCGGTTGAGGACGAGGTGCATGAGGCCGAAGACCGCAAGGCCGATCACCACTGCGGCGACCCGGTAGCGCTCCACCGCCATGTCGCCGACCACGAAGGCGCCCCGCAGGGTCTCGGGGAGAGGAATCGGGATCGGCGAAGCTCCCCAGACCGCGTGGATGAGCTGCTCCGTCACGATGAGCCCGCCCATGGTGACGAGGATCTGCTTCAGGTGGCTGCCATAGACGGGCCGTACGATAACCCGCTCGAAGAAGGCACCTGCCGCCGCCGTTACCGCCATCGCGGCGCCGATGCAGAGCAGCAGCAGGCCGACATTGAGGAGAACCGAATCCGCCCGCGCCCAGGCGGCGAGCGGCCCAAGCACCAGAAGCGTCGCGTAGGCGCCGAGCGAGATGAAGACCCCATGCCCGAAATTGATCACGTCCATGAGCCCGAAGACGAGGGTGAGCCCCGAGGCCATGAGGAAGATCATCATGCCCATGGCAAGCCCCGCGAGGGTGAGCGTCACCCAGGATGACGGGTCGCCGAAGAGCGGCAGCGCAAGGGCCATGAGCGCGGGCAGCAGCACCAGCGGCAGCCAGTCGGTCCTGGCTTGGGGCAGGTCGGCAGGGGCCGGCGTGGCGGGGGTGACGGTCGACGTCATTGATGCGCGTCCGCGGGGTTTCCCTCCGCCTTGAGGGGAGGGGCCAAGGGTGGGGGCGGTGCCGCGTGACGCGAGGCGGTGCCTTCTGCAACAGGCCCACCCGCCTGCCGGCGCCCTCTCCCCAAGAGTTCGGGACAATTGTGAACTGAGGTCATTGATGGGCGTCCAGGGAGAGGCCGAGCAGGCGCTGCTGAAGGGTAGGATTCGCGACGAGATCCTGCATCGGGCCCGCATGGACGATGCGGCCCTCGTCCATGACGAGAACGCGGTCGCCGAGCATGGAGGCGGCGTGAAAGTTCTGCTCCACCAGCAGGATCGTTTCGCCCGCGTCCTTCAGCGCCCGGAAGGCCTCGATCATGTTGCGGACGATCACGGGCGCGAGCCCCTTCGTCGGCTCGTCCACGAGGAGAAGGCGCCGCGGCTCCGCGATGGCGCGGCTGATGGCCAGCATCTGCTTCTGGCCGCCCGAGAGGTGCCCCGCGGGCAGGGACCAGAAGCGCTTCAGGGCTGGGAAGAGCGAAAAGATCCAGTCGAGGCGTGCGCCGTCGATGGGTCCGGAGCGGGCCGCGAGCACCACGTTCTCGCGCACCGTGAGGTCCGTGAAGATCCCCATGGATTCCGGCACATAGGCGATGCCGCTCCGGGCGACGTCCGGTGTCGCGCGGCGGGTGATGTCCTCGCCCTCGAACAGAATGCGCCCGTGGGAGGCCTGCCAGAGGCCCATGATGGTGCGAAGCGTCGTGGTCTTGCCGGCGCCGTTGCGCCCGAGCAGCATGGTGACGCCGCCCCGCGGCACCGCCGCATCGACCCCGTGGAGAATGTGGTAGGGCCCGATATGGGTCTGGACGCCCTCGAGGCGCAGCAGGGCATCCGCCGGGGAGGTGCTCATGCGGCCGCCACTCCGAGCAAGGCTGTACGGATCGAAAGGCTCCCGGCGGATCCGGGCACCACATGCGTCGAGGCCGGCGTGGAGAAACGGGGCTCCATGGTCATGCGGCCGCCACGCCGAGATAGGCTTCCTGCACGATGGGCGAGGCGATCACGGTTGCCGGCTCCCCGTCCGCCACCAGAGCGCCGTTGTGGAGCACCACGATCCGGTCGGCGAGGGAGCGCACCACATCCATCTTGTGCTCCACGAGGAGGATGGTGCGATCGCCGAGGGCCTTGAGGTCGTGGATCAGCTCCAGCACCGTCGGCACCTCGTCGACGCTCATGCCGGCGGTAGGCTCGTCGAACATGAACACCTTGGGCTCGAGGGCAATGAGGAGCGCCACCTCGAGCTTGCGCTGGTCCCCATGGGAGAGCGCCTTGGGGGCGACATGGCGCTTGTCGGCAAGGCGCACCCGCTCGAGGATCGACTCGGCCTTCTCGATGAGGTCGCGCCGGCCGTTCCACACCTTGAACAGCGACCAGCCCGCCTCGGCACGGCTTTGCACGGCCAGCCGCACGTTCTCGAGCGCGGTGAGCTGAGGAAAGAGATTCGTGAGCTGGAAGGCGCGGCCAAGCCCCTTGCCCGTGCGCGCGGAGGGGCTGAGGCCCGTGATGTCCTCGCCCTCCACCAGCACTCGGCCGGCGCTCGCGGGCAGCTGCCCGGAGATCAGGTTGAAGTAGGTGGTCTTGCCGGCCCCGTTGGGGCCGACGATGGCGGTGAGCGTGCCGGGGGTGAACCGGCAGCTCACGTCGTCGACGGCCACATGGCCGCCGAAACGGATCGTCAGCCCGCGCGTTTCCAGCGCGGGCGACGGGGTGACGATGGATCCGGTCACGTGAGCGCTTGGTGTCAGCGCTTGTTGCGCACCGGGATCGGCATCTGCTCGGCCGGAATGGTGGCTACGAGATCGAGCAGGTCGTTCTCGTCCTTGCCCTCGGCCTTGACCTTGAAGTGGTACATCACCTGGAGCGCTTGGTGATCCTCCTTGCGGAAGGTCATCGGGCCCTTCGGGGTCTCGAAGGTCATGCCCTCCATGGCCGCGATGAGCTTTTCGGTGTCCGTGCCGCCCGCCTTCTCGACGGCGGTGAGCGCCGCCGATGCAGCCGCGAAACCGCCGGCGGTGAAGAAGTCCGGCGGAGAGCCGAAGCGCTTCTGGTGCTCGGCCACGAGCCAATCGTTCATCGGGTTCTTGGGGAAGGCATGGTAGTAGTACACCGCGCCTTCGATGCCGGGGTAGTTCTTGTAAATCTTCATGGCGGGCAGGATGTTGCCGCCGGGCGCGATCTCGATCCCATAGCGCTCGGGCTTGAGGTCCGCGATCTTCGGCAGCGGATGCTGGCCGGCCCAGATGATCGAGATGATCTTCTTGCCCGGCTTGTCCTTCAGCTGGTCGAAGAGGCGCTGTGCCGAGGCGGTGAAGTCCGTGGTGTTCTGCGGCGCGTATTCCTCGAACACGACCTTGGCGTTGGGGCGCAGTGACGTGACGGCGGCCTTCAGCGCCGCGACGCCGTCGCGGCCGAAGGCATAGTCCTGCGCGAGCGTCGCGATGCTCACCTCGCCGGAGGTCGGAATGGCGGCTGCGGCCGCATAGGCGTCCTGGGTGGAGTTGCGGGCCGTGCGGAAGATGTACCGGTTCCACTTGTCTCCGGTAATGGCGTCCGCAACGGCCGGCTCGACGATGAGCACCTTGCCGTTCTCCTCGGCGACCGGGAGCATGGCGAGCGCCGCAGCCGAGGAGGACGTGCCGACGGCGAGGTCCACCTTGTCGTCGTTATAGGCCTGCTCCAGCAGGGTCTTGGCGAGGTCCGCCTTGAGCTGATCGTCCTTTATGATCACCTGGATCTTGCGATCCTTCCAGGTCATCGTGCCCTTGGTGAGGTATTCGAGGCCGAGCATGAAGCCGGCTTCGGTCTGCTTGGCGTAAGCCTCGAGCGGGCCCGTCTTGCCGGCAATCAGCGCGATCTTCAGGTCGGCGGCGTGTGCAGTAGCGGACAGGCCGAACAGGCCGCCGACGGCAACGGCAGCGGCACGGTGCAAGAAACGCATGGTCTTCCCTTTATCGTTGTTGATTAGCGTCATCTGACGCGCCGAGCCCCGGCCGTGTCAAGGTGCCGGGAACGCGCCAAGCGGAGCCGCAGGCGGCTTCTTCGCATGGCCCGCATTCCTGCGACACCATTGCCCCTAGGGCGCTCTGCGGGACGGCTTTTCCCTGCGATTTCCTCCCTAGGAACTGCTGTGGCAATATATTAACAAACCGTAAATTAACCTTGCATGTTAATAAGAATCGAGCGCTTCATAGGTATGGGGGAGTTCGGGTGTGCCAGAGCAGGGGACGTAACGTGCAGGGCTGAAAAGCCATTCTGACAACGTTTCATTTCTTTCGAGCGCTGTCCGCCCTCTCCCGGCGTCGGGGGATGCGCTGTGTCGGATGCAGGTTCGGAGCCGATTGAAGAGGGAGTGGGCCTGCTCGATGCTGGCCTGATGGGTCTCCTATCCGACGCCATCGAGATCCAGGCGGCCGGCGACGGCGAGCCGGTGACGATCCCAGACCCGGACCTTCTGTTCAACGGCGATTTCGGACGACGGCGGGACGATCTCATCATTACCGACGAGGACGGGCGCAGCGTCGTCGTCCTCGACTATTTCCGCAGCGACCAGCGCAGCTGGCTGCAATCACCGGACGGCGCACTGCTCTCGCCCGAAGTGGTGGAGGTTCTGGCCGGTCCTGCCAATCCGGGGCAATATGCGCAGGCAGCGCAGGCCCAGAGCGGCGCCCGGGTGATCGGCCGCGTGGAACGGGCGAGCGGCACCACGCTGGCGGTCCGCAACGGCGCACAGGTCACGCTGAACGTGGGCGACCCGGTCTACGAGAACGACGCGGTGCAGACCGGCGCCAACTCGGCGCTTGGCATCAGCTTCATCGACGGCACTGCCTTCAGCCTCTCGGCCAATGCCCGTCTCGTGCTCAACCGCATGGTCTACGAGCCGAACGGCAGCGCGAACGCGTCGATGATGAGCATCGTGCAGGGAACGATCAGCTTCGTGGCCGGTCAGGTGGCGAAGACGGGCGACATGAAGGTTGCAACGCCCGTCGCCACCATGGGCATCCGCGGCACGGCCGTGGAGGTGCAGGTTCAGGCCAATAACGGCGAGGTGACGTTCAAGGTGATGCGCGAGCCGAACGGCACGGTCGGCAGCATCCAGCTCTTGAGCATTACGACGGGCCTACCCATCGCGACCCTATCGAATGCGGAGTTCAAGCTCATCCTCACGCCGCAGATCGGCGCTGAACCGCGCATCGAAACGCAGGCCAAAACCGTTGCCGAGATCGCGGCCGAGGCCGCAACCGTATCGAACGTATTCGGCATTCAGGCACAGGGCATCGCGCCTCCGCCGACCGCCCCCGACAACCAGACCCCGAACGATCCCAACGCTCCCCCGCCCGAGCGCCGCGGCGACAACAGCGGCGGCAATGGCGGTGGGCAGACGCAGAACGCCGCCGTCGGCTCCTCGACGCCAAATGACATTACCAAGGCCTCGGACAGCACCAACGCGCCTGGCACGGCTGTCATCGTCCTCACCCCCATCGGTGGAGGAACCAGCGGTTCCTTGTTCCCCACCGATTCGGGCTTGCCCGAGGTGCCCCGGATCGAGGTGCAGGATCCCGAGATTCCCGGCACGGCGCCCGTGCGGGATGAGCCGGATCCCATCACCGCCACCATCGCCTTTGCGGACGTACGCACGGACGAAGACCAGCCGATGCTGATCACCGTCCCAGGTGCCGGGTTCGCCGCGCTCGGCGCGTCCCGTCAGATCACGGCGACTCTCGCCGACGGAAGCCCGCTGCCGTCCTGGCTGACCTTCGACCCGGTCAAGCTCACTCTCACGGGCACGCCGCCCGAGAACCAGGCCGTCTCATTGGCCCTCAGGATCACGGGCTCGGACGGGGCCGCGGTGATCACGGCGACGCTCAACATCGAGGTTGTCGCGGTCAACGACGCTCCGGTGATCATTGGCGCGTTCACCCCGCTCGCGGCCGAGCAGGGGCAGGAGCTCTCCGGCACCTTGCGAGGCGGCATCGATCCCGAGGGCACGCCGCTCACCTTTGCCCTGGTCGCCGGCTCGGTCGAGGGCGGGACCGTGGTGATCGATCCGGCAACAGGCGATTACACGTTCAAGCCGGATCCGACCTTCGTGGGCACCGCGCGGTTCCGCTATGCCGTCAACGACGGCGATACGTCGAGCGAGCCTGCCACGGTCACCATCGATGTGGCTCCGAGTCCAAAGGACGATCTGTTCGAGCTCATCGAAGACCAGTTCCCGAGCCTGTTCTTCGCGCCCGCGGCACTTCTTGCCAATGATGGTCGCGCGGGCATGCCCAGCCTTGTTCCGGGCAGCGCCAAGGGCGGAACCGCTACGCAGCAGGCGGACGGCACCATCGTCTTCTCGCCGGACCAGCATTTCAGCGGCCTTGCGGAATTTTCCTATCAGATCGGGAAGTCGGCGCCCGCAAAGGCTCTGATTCTCGTCAATCCGTTCGCGGATGTCCCGATCCTGACCCTGACGCCGGCCTCGGGCAGCGAGGGCGGGGTGATCAGCCTCTCCATCGCGGCTCCGGTCCTGACCGACACCGACAGCTCCGAGACACTCGTGCCCACCCTCACGATCGGCGGCGTGCCGGATGGCGCCACGCTCTCGGCCGGAACGTCCCTCGGCGGCGGCTTGTGGTCGCTCGCCTTCGCCGACCTCCAGGGCCTGACCCTGACGCTGCCCGCCGAATGGGACGACAGCTTCAACCTGACGGTATCAGCCACCACGATCGACACACTCGACCTGCCTGCACTTGGCATCAGCCGGACCTCGCGCAACACCACCTCCGAAACCCTCCAGGTCACCGTCGCCCCGGTAAACGACGCCCCTGTCGCTGACGCGCAGCCCGAGAGTGCGGAAGGACGCGAGGACGAGGCTGTCATAGGCCGGTTGCGCCCAGGATCCGACGCCGATGGCGATCCTTTGACCTTCGTGCTGGTGGACGGCAGCGCCGAGAACGGCACCGTGACCCTCGACGCCTCGACCGGCGCCTACACCTTCACGCCTGCGCCGGGCTACAACGGACCTGCCTCGTTCCAGTACGTGGTCACGGACGGCGCGCTCAGCAGCGCACCCAAGACCGTCACCATCGCCATCGCGCCGCAGAACGACGCCCCATCGGCATCGGTCGCTATCGAGATCGCAGCTGGCCCGGAGGACGCCGTCGTCACCGGGACGCTGCTCGCGGGCCTGGACCCCGACGGCGACCCGCTGATCTTCCAGCTCGTGACGCCGCCTCAGACCGGCACCCTCTCCCTCAACCAGGCAACCGGCGCTTACGCCTTCACTCCGGCCCCGAATTTTTCAGGCACGGCAAGCTTCCAGTACGTGGTGTCGGACGGTCTCCTCACCTCGCTGCCGAAGACGGTCACGATCACGGTCTCGCCCGTGAACGACGCTCCCGTGATCGCCGCCGGATCCGAGGACCGCTCGGGGCTTGAGGGTGAATCCATCGCCGGCACGCTCCTGCCGGGCACGGATGCGGATCTGGACGCGCTCATGTTCGAACTTGTGAGCGCGCCGGAGAACGGCACGCTGACCTTCGACCCGACCAGCGGCGCCTACCGGTTCACGCCCGCCCCAAATTTTTCCGGCGAGACCTCGTTTCAGTACCGGCTCAGCGACGGACAGGCGGCAAGCGCGATCAAGACGGTCACGCTCACGATCGTGCCGGTCAACGACGCACCCGCGACCGCCCCGGCCTCAGAGGATCGGGAAGGCAGCGAGGATGCCATCCTGACCGGGACGCTTCTGCCCGGCGTCGACCCGGATCAGGACAACCTCACCTTCGTGCTCGTGGGCACGCCGACGAATGGAGCCATCACCCTCAACCCCATTACCGGCGCCTACGTCTTCACGCCCTCAGCCAATGCCTCCGGAACGGCAAGCTTCCAGTACGCTGTCAGCGACGGGGTGCTCACGAGCGCTCCCAAAACCGTCACGATCGCCATCACACCCGTCAACGATGCGCCGACCGCCTCGCCCCTGCCGGAAGCTTACTCCGGCGAGGAGGACGGGACGGTCCTTGGAATTCTCCGCCCGGGCACGGATGTCGACGGCGACACGCTCACCTACATCCTGGTACCGGAATCCGCGCAGAACGGCACAGTTGTGCTCAACCCTACGACGGGATCGTTCCTGTTCACGCCTGCGCCTGGCCATAGCGGGCCCGCCTCCTTCCAATATGCGGTCTCGGACGGCTTTCTCATCAGTGGTCCGAAGACCGTGGCGCTCACCATCGCGGGCACGAACGATCGCCCGGCAGCAGGCGAAAGTCCGGAGAACAGGGAAGCCGCGGAGGACACGGTCGTAACGGGGACGCTCCTGCAGGGAAGCGATCCCGATGGCGACCCGCTCACCTTCCAACTCGTCTCGAACTCGGCCGTGAACGGCACTGTTACCCTGAACGCGCAGACAGGCACCTATACCTTCACCCCGGCTCCCGATTTCTCAGGCACCGCGAGTTTCCAGTACGTGGTGTCGGATGGGCGTCTGACTTCGGAACCGAAGACGGTCAACATCGAGGTCCTGCCCGTCAACGACGCGCCCGTGGCAGCAACCTCGCCGGAGACGAATGCCGGGCCGGAGGGACAGCCTATCAGCGGGACGCTGCTCACCGGCAGCGACGCCGACGGCGACCAGCTCACTTTCGCGCTCGTCGACGGCTCGCCCGTGAACGGCACCGTGGTCCTGAATCGGGAGACAGGCGCCTATACGTTCACGCCGGTCGCGGGCTACAGCGGCCCCGCCTCCTTCCAATACGTGGTGAGGGACAGCGAGGAGGCGAGCGCGCCAAAGACCGTCAGCCTCGCGATCAGCAGCGTCAACACGCCGCCGGAAACGAGCCCCGAACCCGAAGATCGGAGCGGTTTCGAGGACGTGCCGCTGACCGGCACCCTGCGCCAAGGCTCGGATGCGGACCAGGATCCGCTCACATTCGCTTTCGTCGACGGCTCGGCCGTGAACGGAACCGTAACGATCGATGCCACCACAGGGACCTATACCTTCACGCCTGCCGCAAACGCCTTTGGTATCGCGAGCTTCCAATATGTGGTGAGCGACGGGCTGGCGACGAGCGAGCCGAAAACCGTCACTCTCACCCTCGCGGCGGTGAACGACGCGCCGACCCTTGCGCCGAGCACAGAGACAGCAGCCGGGATCGAGGATCAACCGATCACCGGCCGGCTCCTCGCCGGAAGCGATGTCGACGGAGACAGCCTCGCCTTTCAGCTCGTCGGCGAGGCGTTGAACGGGACGGTCAGCATCGATGCGGCAACGGGCGATTACACGTTCTTGCCGGCACCCGGATACAACGGGCCTGCCTCGTTTCAGTACCGGGTGACGGATGGTTCTCTCGCCAGCGCGCCGAAGACGGTGACGATCACCATCGCGAGCGCCAATGATGCTCCCCTCGTCAGCCCCGCATCCGAAAGGGCGACTGGAAACGAGGATGCCGCGAACGCGGGCACTCTGCTGCCCGGATCGGATCCGGATGGAGACACGCTCACGTTCGTCCTTGTGCCGGGCTCAGCGCAGAACGGCACGGTCACCCTCGACGCGACGGGGGCCTACACCTTCACGCCCGCACCGAACTTCCACGGGGAGGCGTCGTTCGCCTACCGGGTCAGCGATGGGCAACTGACCTCCGCGACGAAGATCGTGACGATCACGGTCCTGCCCGTGAACGACGCGCCTGCCACTGCTTCGGGTTCGGAGAACCGGAGCGGGATTGAGGATACGGCGGTCCAAGGGGTGCTGCTCCAGGGCAGCGACATCGATGGCGACGTGCTCACCTTCGAAATCGTCGGGACGCCTGAGAACGGCGCGGTCGAGCTTGACGGAGCCACGGGCGAATACGTCTTCACGCCGGTGCCTGGTTTCTTCGGGCAGGCGACGTTCCAATACCGGGTGAGCGACGGCGAAGCGGCGAGCGCGGTGAAAACGGTCACCATCACCTTCGGTGGGGACAACGATGCTCCGACACCAAATCCGGGCAACGAGGACCGTCCGGGCACCGAAGACGAGTTCGTCACCGGGTCCATCCTGACGGGGCAGGATCCGGACGGCGACACGCTCACCTACCTGCTGGTGGAGGGCTCCCTTCGGAACGGCTCCGTGACGCTCGACCGGGTGACTGGATCCTACATCTTCACCCCGGACCCGGACTTTCACGGGGAAGCCTCCTTCGCCTACCAGGTGAGCGACGGCACGGCGGTGAGCGAGCCGAAGACGATCGTCCTCGCGATTGCCCCCGTGAACGACGCCCCCGAGACTTCGCCGGCCGACGAGAACAGGACGGGCGTCGAGGACAAGGCCGTCACCGGCACGCTGCTCGACGGGAGCGACGTGGATGGAGACCCGTTGACCTTCGCGGTCGTTGGCGATGCCCAGAACGGCACAGTCGATCTGAACCCGGATACGGGGACCTATATCTTCACGCCCAGACCCGGCTTTTCGGGCGTTGCCGGTTTCACCTACGTGGTCCGCGACGGCACCACCGTCAGCTTGGCCAAGACCGTAACGATCACGTTCGGCAGCGACAACGACGCGCCGGAGGCCTCGCCCGAACCCGAGGACCGGGAGGGGTTCGAGGACATGCCGATCACGGGCGTGTTGCATCAGGGCTCCGATCCCGACGGGGACGATCTCGCCTTCGTTCTCGAGCCCGGTTCGGCCCTGAACGGCACGGTGACGCTCGACCCGGCGACCGGCGCCTACACCTTCACGCCGGAACCGGACTTCCACGGCACAGCCTCGTTCCAGTACCGGGTGAGCGACGGCAACGCGTTGAGCGATCCAAAGACCGTCACGTTGAACATTGCCCCCGGTGCTCCGATCGTGGCCGGGGACGACGTGTTCACGGTCGCAGAGGACGGGACGCTCGCGGTCGGCGCCGCCGATGGCCTTCTCGTCAACGACTCGGGCGGCGAGGGCGGTCTGCAGGTGGCCGCCGGAACCGCAGTGACGCTCAAGGGCGGCACGGTCACGATTTCCGCGGACGGCTCCTTCACCTACGCGGCTCCGGCGGATTTTTCCGGGCAGGACAGCTTCACCTACACGGTGAGGGACGGTCTTGGCGGACCGGAGCAGGCCACCGCCACCGTGCGGATCAACGTGGGCGCCGTGAACGATCCGCCTGAGATCGGCGGCACCCTTGCGAACGATCCGGTCACCGACAAGAGCGTCACCAAACCGTTCCGCACCATCACGATTGCGGATCGCGACAGCGCCACGCTGACCGTGCGGGTCCAGGTCAATCCTGCTCAGGGCGCCTTCACGGCGTCCTCGCTGGCTGTCTCGGGATTCACGGCCCAGGGCAGCGCCGGCACCTACCTCTTCACGGGTCCGACGAGCCAGGCCGCCGCAGCCCTGATGCTGCTCGAGTTCCGGCCCGTGGAGAACCGCCTCCCGCCGGGCGGGACCGAGACCGTCACCTTTGCGCTCACCCTGGAGGACGGGTCGAGCGTGGAGAGCGACGACACCACGACCGTCGTGGTGACCTCGATCAACGATGCGCCGGCAGCCGCAGGCGATGCCGCCGAGACCAACGAAGATGCGAGCGTCGTCTTCGACGTGGTGGCGAACGATGCCGACCCGGATATCGGACAGGAACTCGTCGTAACCGACGCCGTCATCGTCGAGGGGGAGGGAGTCGTCGCCGTCGCCGGGAACGGGCTCTCGCTCGCTTATGATCCGGGCGGCGCCTATCAGAGCCTCGCCGAGGGCGAGAGCGCGACCGTACGGATACGCTACACGCTTTCGGACGGCGCGAGCACCACAACGGCCATCGCCGTGGTGACGGTGACGGGCCGGGCGGACACCACCACCGGAACGCCGGGACCCGACACCCTCATCGGCACGGCCTTCGCGGACCAAATCGAGGGGCTCGGCGGCGACGATCAGATGGCGGGGCTTGCCGGCAACGACATCCTGGACGGCGGCGCCGGGACGGATCGGGTCGACTACAGGCTCGACGCCCAGCGCCAGAATGCCAGTGGTGCGCTCGGCACAGGCGGCGTCATCGTCAACTTGTCAAACGCCGTGTACGTTTCAGGAGCGGCGACGATCCAGAGCGGTACGGCCCGAGACGGCTACGGGTCCATCGACACGCTGATCTCGATCGAGGAGGTGTTCGGCACGGCGGCGGCGGACACGCTGATCGGCGGCGCCGGAAGCGAGTTCTTCTGGGGCGCGGGCAGCGGCGACCTGCTCCACGGCGGGGCCAACAACGACGGTCTCCAGGGCGGCCGAGGAAGCGACACGATCAACGGCGGCGACGGGGCCGACGAGGTGAGCTACGGCGATTACGACGGCCAGGGAACGCTCGGCCTGGCCGGCATCACCTTCAGTCTCGCGGGTCTCGAGGGTGGCGCCAGCAAGACCTATATCGACCCTTGGGGTGGCACCGACACGCTCACCTCCATCGAGCGGGTCCGTGGCACCATGTGGGACGACAGCCTCACGGGCAACGGGGAGAACAACCGCTTCCGGGGCCTTCGCGGCAACGACACCATCGACGGCGGAGGCGGCGGTAGCGACCGGCTCGACTATCTGGTCGAGCACCTCTACGAGGGCTCCTCAGGCGGCGTCATCGTGAACATGCGCAGCGATGCCTCCTTTACGGGGACCCTCGGCGCCGTGACCGTGACCCTTGCGGCGCGAACGGCCCGTGACACCTTCGGCACCACCGACAGCTTCATGAATATCGAGTCAGCGGTGGGATCGATCGCCGCCGACATCCTCGTCGGCAGCCTTGGGGCGGAGAGCTGGCTCGACGGGCGCGGCGGGAACGATCTCATCATCTCCAATGCTGGCGGCGACTGGATGACGGGCGGCGCCGGCGAGGACACGCTCAACGGCGCTGCGGTGGATGGCAGCGTCATCGATGACGAGACGGTGGGCTACATCGACGAGGAGGGGCCGCAGGGCGTCTTCGTGAACCTGTCCGGCACGGCGCAGACCCGTGGCGGCATCACCGTGGCGGCGGGCCGCGCGCTGGACAGCTTCGGTCACACGGACAGGCTCATCGACATCGAGGAGGTCTTGGGGACGCGGTTCGCGGATGTGCTCATCGGCGGGAACGCAGGGAACGACACCTTCGAGCTCTTCGTCGGCTTCGACGGCGCCGACACCATCGAGGGCGGAACGGGAGCCGACCGGGTCGCCTACCACGTCGAGAACCGCTACGGCGGCTCCATGGGGGTGATCGTCAATCTGTCCGACCAAAACCGGTCGGTCGCGGGCTATGGCACCATCCTCAAGAACACCGCGCGCGACACCTTCGGGTTCGTGGACACGTTCGGGTTCGCAGATGCCGGCGGGCTCAGCGACATCGAGGAGGTCGAAGGGTCACAGTCGCACGACCTCGTGTTCGGTTCGGTGGTGAGCAACCGCTTCCGCGGCAACGATGGGAACGACACTTTCGAGGGCGGCGGCGGGACGGACACGATCGACTACTCCCGCGAGCTCGATCGCGGCGGCGAAAGCGGGGTCATCGTGAACCTCTCCACGGACGCGGTGGCGGGCGTCCTCGCGGGCCAAGCGCGGGATACCTTTGGACGAACGGACGTCCTCACATCCATCGAGAGCGTGATCGGATCTGGCGCCAGCGACCGCATCGTCGGCGGGGCGGCGGCCGGAACCCTCGGGGTGTTTTACGATGGACGCGAGGGCAACGACGAGATCGACGGCGCGGCCGCGAACGAGAGCCTTTACGGCGGCACCGGCAACGACACCCTGCGGGGCGGCGGCGGCGACGACGTTCTCTTCGGTCATGACGGCGCCGACAGCCTGCTCGGCGGCGCGGCCGGCGATTACCTCGATGGAGCAGCTGGGAACGACACGCTCCAGGGCGGCGCCGGTTCGGACGTGCTCATCGGGGGAGCAGGCAACGACGACCTCGATGGGGACGCCGACGACGACTATCTCGAGGGCGGCGCAGGCGACGACACCCTCGACGGCGGTACGGGCGACGACTACCTGCAGACTGGCACGGGCTCGGATCGGGTCTATGGCGGCGACGGATTCGACATCGCCGCGTTCCGGCTGCCTGAGGGCTCGGTGGGAACGCTCGAGGTCGTGGTCGACGACGTCTACGCGACGATTCTTCTGAACGGCGTCGAGATCTTCGCCATCGCTCCGGGCGATCCGGGTTATCCGTTCACGGTCGTGGACCTGCGCTCTGACACCTCGCTTGTGACGGAGGTCGGCCGGGATGTGGAGGAAATCCACGTCCTGATCCCGGACGATTCCATCGACGGCTTCTCCGAGCTCCTCGTCCTCAACCTCGCCGTCAATACGTCCCCCTTCGACGGTGGGCTCCATGTCCAGGGCACCTATTTCGGCGACGCCATCGACGTGCTCGATGAGGTCCCGGGCGTCACCCTCCAGACCGTCGTGAACGTCAACGGCGAGACCGGCGACGACACGATCGCGGGACACGACGGCCAGAACGGGATTAACGGTGGCGCTGGCGACGACTTCATTCAGGGGCGTGGTGGTCGGGATTACTTGGCCGGTGACGAAGGTGACGACACACTGGATGGCGGCGCCGGCAACGACTACCTGCAGACCGGGATCGGGTCCGACCGCGTCTTCGGCGGAACGGGTTTCGACGTCGCCGGTTTCAGGCTGCCGGTCGGAACGCCCGGAACCCTGACCCTCGCGGTTGAGGGGAGCACGGCCTCGATCTTTCTTGGCGGCGCGGTGATCTTCACGGTGAGTACGGGCACCGCCACGGCCCCGTTCGCGGTCACGGATCTGCGGTCCAGCCCGCCAGTCACCACCCTGGTCGCCCGGGATGTAGAGCAGATTCACTTTGTCATCCCGCACCCCACCGATTGGAGCATGGATCAGGTCCTCTCCCTGAGCACCGGATACAGCACCACGACCGAAGGCGACTCCGCACACATCTTGGGCACTTTCACCGGCGACTTCATCGATGTTGCGAGCGAATTGCCGGATTTTGGGCCGGCGACGTTCATCGACGTGAACGGCGAGGCCGGAGACGACGTCGTTATCGGGCACGCAGGAGCCAACATCCTCTTCGGGGATTTGGGCAACGACGATCTGCGCGGATTGGGCGGTGAGGACAACCTTTTCGGGGCCGAGGGCAACGACACCCTGCGGGGAGGAGAGGGCGCCGACTACCTGCAGGGCGACGAGGGCAGCGACTGGCTTCAGGGCGGCGGCGGGAACGACGTTGCGGCGTTCGTATTCGAGGGTTCGCCGGGAGAAATGGCCATCGTGCACAATGCGACAGGCGCCATTGTCACCGCGGGTGGGGTCGCGGTGCTCGACATTCGCCGCGTGGATGCGGGCTGGACCGTCGAGGATCTGCGAGCCGGCTCACCGCTTGGTAAAGACACAATCGCCCTGGATGTCGAGGAGATCGTCGTCAACGGGTATTTCGAGGGCTTCCCGCTGCAAGCGGCCGTGACCGTGTCGGAGAATGGCCCCGGCGCGTTCCGGGTGGTCGGTACCTTTGCGAGCGACACGCTCGACGTGGGAGCGCTCATCCCGGAAGCGGACAGCGATACCAACGTCTCGGTCGAGGCAGGGCAGGGGAACGACACCGTCGTCGGCCACGCCGGGAGCAACCTCCTGATTGGGGATCAGGGGAATGACCGGCTCATCGGACTTGCCGGCGACGACTCACTTTTTGGCGGCTTGGGCCGTGACGAGCTCTATGGCGGCAGCGGCGCCGACTACCTGTCGGGCGGATCGGGAGACGATTTCCTCTCCGTCGGCGATGTCGGTGGGATCGCGGCGGACGAGCCTGCGGACGTCGTGCTCGGCGACGAAGGTGACGACACCTTCGAGGACGTGAGCAACGGCTTCGTGGAGGACGTGCTCTACGGAGGCGCGGGCATGGACACCTACACGCTCCGCTGGAGTGCTGGCGGAGCCCCCGATCAGGTGATGGATTTCGCCTCGGGGTCCGGCGGCGACATCATCGAACTGCGGCATGTTCTCTGGAACCTGCAGGGCTACGCTCCCAACGAGGATCCCTTCCTGACCGGCCACGTTCGGCTGCTGACCAACGGGAGCTTCGGCTCCCTCCTGCAGATCGATAGGGACGGGGCGGGCGGCTCGGACGATCGGGTGACGATCCTCTCGCTTGTCGACGTCATGCCCCAGCAATTCACCACCGCGAACTACCGCTACGTCGTGGATACGGCCTGACCGCCGCGAGGTTCCCCATGAGGAGCACCTGGATCACCCTCTGCAACCGTAGGCGGCCCGGTTGGGATACGCGCGCCTGCGCCTCGCGGGGAGCCGGCTCATGAGAGCGCTCCTCCGCCTCGCCCGGCGCATTGGGATCGGCACGATGATCTGCTTCGTGCTGCTCGTCGATTTCGTGCTCCTGCGCGTCTGGGATCCGGCGCCCCTCGAAACCCTGCGGGCCCGCACCTTCGACCTGTTCCAGACCATCCGTCCGAGGGAGGTCGCGGCGCGCCCGGTGGTGATCGTGGATCTTGACGAGCGAAGCCTCAAGGCCCTTGGCCAGTGGCCCTGGCCGCGCACGCTGCTGGCCGATCTCGTCACGCGCATCAGCGGCGACGGAGCCCTGGCGATCGCCTTCGACGTGGTCTATTCGGAACCCGATCGCAGCTCGCCCGACGTTGCGGCTGCCACCTTCCGCGGCCTCGACGATAGCCTGCGCGAGCGCCTGCGCAATCTGCCGAACAACGATGCGGTCCTGGCCGAGGCCATGCGCCAAACCCGTGTGGTGCTCTCGCAATCCGGCTATACGGGACAGGCGCGCGACGGCCCCGCATTGAGCCATGCGCCCGAGGCCGCCGGCATCCCAGCAGGCGGCGAGACGGCCTCCGCGCCACCGCCGGCCGGCGTGGGTTTTGCCGTGATCGGACCCGATCCGACCCCCTATCTCGTGAGCTTCCAGCACCTGCTCCGCAACATACCGGTGCTGGAGGAGGCGGCGGCCGGTCGTGGCCTCTTCACCATCCGGCCTGAACGAGACGGCGTCATCCGCCGCGTGCCGCTCATCATGTTGGCCGGCGAGGTGATGGCGCCTGCGCTCGGCCTTGAGGTCCTACGCGTCGCGACGGGCTCCGAAACGGTGCTGGTGCGCACCGATGCGGCTGGCGTTCAGAGCGTGTCGCTCGCGGGCGTCACCATCCCGACCGACCTCAACGGTCAGCTCTGGATCCATTTCTCGCCGCACGACACCAGCCGCTTCGTCTCGGCGGTGGATGTGATCGAGGGCCGCGTAACGCCCGGCACCTTCACAGGCAAGCTCGCTCTCGTCGGCACTTCGGCGGTGGGTCTCCTCGATCTCAAGACGACGCCGGTCGATGCTGCGATGCCGGGCGTCGAGGTCCACGCGCAGGTGATAGAGAACGTGCTCACCCAGTCGGTGCTCTGGCGTCCGAACTACAGCACGCTGGCGGAGATCGCCGTGTCGGTGCTGCTCGGTCTCGCCATCATCGCGCTCTCGCCGCATCTCGGGGCCATGCCGCTCTTCTTCGTCGGAGGCGCGATCGCGGCCCTCGTCGTTGGGCTTTCCTGGTACTGGTTCGTGGCGAAGAACATTCTTTTCGACCTGACCTTCCCGCTCATCGCGAGCTTCAGCATCTATCTGACGGTCGTGTTCACCAATTACCTGCGTGCTCATCGCGAGCGGCGGCGCATCCGTCTCGCCTTCCAGCAATATCTCTCGCCAGCCCTGGTGGAGCAGCTCGCCCAGTCGCCCGAGAAGCTGGTGCTCGGGGGCGAGCACCGGGAGATGACGGTGATGTTCAGCGACGTACGCGGCTTCACCAGCGTCTCCGAGCTCTACCGGGACGATCCGCAGGGCCTCACCGCCCTTATGAACCGCTTTCTGACGCCTCTCACGAATGCGATCATCCATCGGCAGGGCACGATCGACAAATACATGGGCGACAACATCATGGCGTTCTGGAACGCGCCCCTGTTCGTCGCCGATCACGAGTTCCATGCCTGCGAGGCGGCTCTCGACATGCTGGACGCTCTGGCGAAGCTCAACGCGGACCGGGAGGCGGAGGCTGCCGCGGAGGGCCGACCTTTCATTCCGCTGCGCATCGGCATCGGCCTCAATGCCGGGCCCTGCGTCGTCGGCAACATGGGCTCGGACCTTCACTTCAATTATTCCGTGCTCGGCGACACTGTGAATCTCGCTTCACGCCTCGAGGGACAGTCGAAACGTTACGGAGTGCCGATCCTTGTCGGGGCTCGCATTGCCGAGGCTGTCGGCGAGCGCCTCGCGCTGCTGGAACTCGACCGGGTTCGCGTCGTCGGCAAGAGCGAGCCCGAACTCGTCTACACGGTGCTCGGCCGAGGCGAGACCGCCCGCGAACCGGAATTCCAGAGCCTGAAAGAGGCGCATGCGGCGATGCTCGCCGCTTATCGCAGTCGCGACTGGGCTGGCGCTCTCGAGGCCATGCTCCAGTGCCGCGAGCGAAGCCGCCGCTTCGGTATCGATGCCCTCTACGAAACCTATGTGGAGCGGATCCGCACCTGGGCGGACGCCCCGCCACCCGCGGATTGGGATGGGGTTCACGTGGCGGAGACGAAGTAGGGCGTCGCCACGTCTCCGGCTTGCAGGAGGAGCAGCCGCTACGAGGTTAGCAAAGCCATTCCCAGAGCCGTTCCCGTGAGCATCACGAGGGCAAGCAGCAGGATTTCGGCTGCCGAGGGCCGGAGAGCTGGCGAGGTGGTTGATCGTGCGTGAGTTATGGAGCGCATGGCGTCCTCCCCAAGAGGAGCGCTTCGGCTCCCTTGAATGAGGCTAGTGGGCGCCGTTGAAGCGCTCGTGTGCCCAGTCGCTCAAATGCGACGTAATGGGTGATTATGTTGCGCGCGCTGTGTATTTTTCGGCGCGCTGCCCGATTGACGCCACAAGCGGCGCTTCCAAGTGGCGATATCGGACGCACGTAACATCATCGGGAAGGACATAACGTGGCAGAATCGAAGAATCCGGCGGGCCTTGACGGCGCGACCTCGGTCAGCGCGCTCGGCCTGCGCTGGGCGGCTTTGCGCGGTATGCTGGCCTCGCCCCTCATCGAGGCGGACGAGCAGCGTCCCCTGCGCGACGAACTCCTGCGGGAGCTCCAGGTCATCGAGCAGGACTTCGCCACGCTCCCGGCCCGCAGCCCCATCGAGATCTCGGCGAAGATCGACGTGGTGAAGCAGGTCCTGCGGCAACTCCCACTCGAGGGTCAGGCCTGGCTCACGGACCTTCTCGACAGCGTGCAGACGGATCTGCGCGCCGCCGGCCTGCGCGCGACCGGTCGCCCGGAACGCACCGGAGGGCCTCTCTCGCGCACGTTCCAGCCGCGGCCGGAGCCCGCCCCGGCCGCCCCCGCCCCGCAGGACGCGGCGGAGCCGTCGGCCATCGCCTCCTGAGAACGGCCGCATCGCGGCGAACGAAAAACCCCGCGGCTCGCACCGCGGGGTTTTGAATGTCAGCCGGCGCGTTCAGGCGCGGGCGGGGAGCTTGGAGACGGTCGGGATCTCCACGTCGATCTCGAGGGTCGAGACGGCGCCGCCGCGATCCATCTTGATCTGAACCTGATCGCGCTCCACCGTCACGTGCCGGGTGATGACGGCCAGGATCTCCTCGCGCAGGATGTTCACGAGATCGGGCTCACCGCCGACGATGCCGCGCTCGTGCGCCAGCAGGATCTGCAGGCGATCCCGCGCCACCGGCGCCGAGGTGCGCCGGCTGAAGAAGCTCATCAGGTTCATGCGGCCCTCCGTCCGAACAGTTTGCCGAGCAACCCGCGGCGATCGTTCGGGACCACCATCTCGACGCTCTCGCCCTTGAGGCGCCGTGCGGCGTCCGCATAGGCGCGGGCCGGAGCGCTCGCCGGGTTGTTGATGGTGACGGGCGCGCCGACGTTGGAGGCCCGCAGCACCTCCTCGCTCTCGGGGATGATCCCGAGGAGCGGGATGGAGAGGATCTCGAGCACGTCGTCCACCTTGAGCATCTCGCCGCGCTCGGCCCGGGCGGGGTCGTAGCGGGTGAGCAGGAGGTGCTTTTCCATGCGCTCGCCGTGCTCGGCGCGCAGGGTCTTGGAGTCGAGAAGGCCGATGATGCGGTCGGAATCGCGCACCGAGGATACTTCGGGGTTCGTCACGACGACGGCGACATCCGCGTGGCGCATGGCCAGCGTCGCGCCGCGCTCGATGCCGGCTGGGCTGTCGCAGATCACCCAGTCGAACTTCTCCTTCAGCTCCTCGAGGACGCGCGCGACGCCTTCCTCGGTGAGCGCGTCCTTGTCCCGGGTCTGGGAGGCGGGCAGAAGCGAGAGGTTGTCGAGGCGCTTGTCGCGGATGAGGGCCTGAGCCAGCTTCGCGTCGCCCTGCACCACGTTGATGAGATCAAACACGACCCGGCGCTCGGCGCCCATCACGAGATCGAGGTTGCGCAGGCCGACGTCGAAGTCGATCACCACCACCTTTTCGCCCGTCTGCGCGAGGGCTGCGCCGAGCGCCGCGCTCGACGTGGTCTTGCCGACGCCGCCTTTGCCGGATGTCACGACCAAAATTTTGGCCATTGTCGTCCCCTCTTTCCTTTGGTCAGTCCAGGGCTGTCATGATGATGGCGTCGCCGTTCAGAGCGATCTGAACTGCTTGGCCGCGCAGGGTTGAGCCGAGGTCGTCGGCCGTCTTGTACAAGCCGTCGATGGCGAGAAGCTCCGCCTCGAGTTTCCGGCAGAAGATGCGCGCGCGGGAATTGCCCGTGGCGCCGGCGATGGCTCTGCCGCGCAAGGCGCCGTAGATGTGGATCGAGCCGCCGGCGATCACCTCGGCGCCGGACGCCACCGAGCCGAGGATCGTCACGTCGCCGTCCATGTGCTGGACGGCTTGGCCGGAGCGCACCGACCCCTCGATGACGAGGGAGCCGCCAGGAGCTGGCGTGGTCACTGCGGCTGCGGGGGCTTCGGCCGCCTCGGGCTCGGGTTCCGCCACGAGCCCCGGCACCTCGATGACGCCCGCAGGCTTGCCGCCGCTGATCGAGGGGGGCAAGCCGAGGCCCGAGAGGGACGGATCGGAGCCCTCGAGCGCCATGATGCGGATGCCGCGCTCGTGGAGGTCCGCAACCAGAGAGGCGAGTTCGCGCTTGCTCACCTTGCAGGCCGACACGTCCACGATCACGGCCCGGCCGGCAAAGAAGCCCGGCGATTGGGCGAGGATCACGTCCACCTGGTTCAGCCAGTCCTTGAACGGCATCTCCGGTGCGAGGACGAGGGCGAGAAAGGATCGGCCGCGAAATCGGATGGTGGGTTTGGGGCGGACGGCGATGGTCACGGGCAATCGGTTCCTGAAGGATGCCAGCCGATCTCGTCGTAATATGGTTAATGCGTGGTTAATGGTCCGGCCCGCTGGTTGCGTTTTTTCGGGATCAACAAACGATTTCCCCAGAAGCGCCGGGACGGTGCGGCTCCTTCCCCGATCCCTTGCCAGCCGGGATAGGGCATCCCTACCTTAATCGGTCCCCATCAGGGGCCGCGCCGGGCTGTGCCGGCGCACAGGAGCGTGGAGTCGATGCCTCTCCCGGACGATTGGCGCATTCCCGTCGAGGCGCAGCCCGACCCGGCCCGTCTCGCCTATGATCTCAAGGCCGCGCTTGCTGCCGTGGTGTCCCTGCGCGCCGTGGTGCCGGCCGATGCTTTTACGGCGGAGACCCTCGGCACGGAGCGCTCGGGCCAGGGCGTGGTGATCCGCGCGGACGGGCTCGTCCTCACCATCGGCTACCTCGTCACCGAAGCGAGCGAGGTTTGGCTCACCACCGGCGAGGGGCGCGTGGTGCAGGGCCATGTGCTCGCCTACGACTACGCCTCGGGTTTCGGACTCGTGCAGGCCCTGGGGCCGCTCGGGGTCCCGGCGCTGCCGCTCGGCGATTCGCGGCGCCTTGCTCCCGGCGATGCGGTGGTGGTGGCCGGCGCCGGCGGGCGGACGCGCTCCGTGGAGGCCAGGGTCGTCGCCCGGCAGGAATTTGCCGGATACTGGGAATACCTCCTGGAGGACGCGATCTTCACCGCGCCCGCCCATCCCAATTGGGGCGGCACCGCGCTCATCGGCCCCAAGGGCGATCTTCTGGGCATTGGCTCCCTGCAATTGCAACACCAGGCCGAGGGCGGGCGGATCGTGCCCCTCAATATGATTGTGCCGATCGACCTCCTGAAACCCATTCTCGACGACCTTCTCACGAAGGGCCGTGTCGCCGGGCCGGTGCGCCCCTGGCTCGGGCTCTACGTGATGGAGGACGACAACGACCGGGTGGTGCTGGTGGGGCTCGCAGGCGACGGGCCGGCCAAGCGCGCGGGCTTGCGGGCGGGCGATGCCATCGAGGCCGTGGCGGGACAGCCGATCGAATCCCTGTTCGATTTCTACCGAGGCCTTTGGGCGCTCGGCGAGGCAGGGGTCGACGTTCCCCTCACCGTGGAGCGGGAGGGCGACCGCTTCGACCTGACGGTTCGCTCCGCCGATCGTGGGCGGTTCCTCAAGAGCGCACGGCTTCACTGACGAGCTGCGCGCCCTCGACCCTTGCCGGCTATCCCCAGCCGAGCAGGGGTCAAAACCTTCCGTGGACGGCGGAAATCCGGCAATGTCGCCGCGTCCTTAATCGGTCGTTAACCATACCGGCTCAGGCTCAAATCCTGACCGGCCAAGGGTTGCGGCCGGGGACACGAACAGTGGGGCAAAGGGCGCCGCCGCCGCGGAGCGGGCGCGCTCGGGCCTCCAGGCAAGGCTTCGGGGGTTTTCATGAACGTACTGGTTTTCGCCTCGCGCAAGGGCGGCTCGGGCAAGAGCACGCTGGCGGCGCATCTTGCGGCCCATGTGGCGAAGCCCTCGCGGCCGACGCTGCTCGTCGACGGGGATCCGCAGGGTTCCCTCGCGCTCTGGCACGAGTTGCGTGGCCAGGAAGAGCTCGCCTTGAAGCGCGGTGTCCGCTCCCTCGGCGACACCCTCAAGGGCGCGGCCCGCGAGGGTTATGCCTGGGCCTTCATCGACACGCCCCCGAACCGCTCGGCCGCCGTCGTCGAGGCCATCCGCCATGCCACGATGGTAATCATCCCGGCCCGGCCCTCGATCTTCGACCTTGCCGCCGTGCAGGATACGATCGAGCTCGCCCGCGAGCTGCGCAAGCCCTACGCGGTGGTGCTCAACGGGGCTCCGCCGAAGCGCTCCGACATGGAGGTCGCCACGGTCACGGAAGCCCGTGAGGGCCTTGAGGCCCTCAAGGTGCCGGTCTGGTCGGGCCAGATCACCCATCGGGCCGATTTCTCGCTCGCGCTCGGCGCCGGCGAGGGCGTGAAGGAATTCGATCCGGCCTCCGCGGCCGCCGCCGAGATGGCCCAGCTCTGGAGCGCCGTCGACCGCTCCGTGAAGGCCATCAACGGCGCCTACAAGACCGCGCGCGGCATGCACAAGCTCGCCGCCTGAACCGCATTCGATCACTTGCCGAGCCGGTCACGCCGCGAGCGGCGGGGCCGGCTCTCGCATGTCGGGACCCGTCAGGCTCCCGCCGACCAGGGAGCCGATTACGCCGCGAGCGGCAGGGCAGGCATGTCTGTGCCGAGATCCGTCAGGCTCTCGTCCACCGCATGGGCCTCGCGCAGGATCTCGGCAAGGATGCGGGCACCGCGCGGGCTCGCCGTCTCGCCGGTGAGCAGGGGCTTCAGCCAAGCCGCCAGGTCCTGGTCCACCACGCCGGTGGGGCGTGCGGTCCAGACCGCAAACTCCGTCACGAGCCCGATGAGGGCGGCCGGCCAAGTGGCGTGCACCGAGACGGCGCTCCGGTCGAGGGCGATGAGAGCCTCCGCCTCCGCCCGGCTGCTGAGACCGTCTGGCAGGATATCCCGGCACAGGGCCTGCACGTCGGCCTTGCCGATGCGCGGAGTGGTGGCGATGCGGGTCGCGAAGGTCTGAAGAGCGCTGGTCATCGGTTCGGTCCTCCCCGGCGCCTTGGCCGGTCCGTGTGCCTGATGAGCCGACCTTGCCCCCCGACCTCCCTCGCGGTGGTAAACGCGCAAATCTGAATCCGTTTTCAGGTTAAGCGGGATTGAGCGGATTGGGTGAGCGATCCGTTAGCGATACCCATCCGCTCGCTTCTGAGAAGCCGCAGCGCCTACCGTGATTGCGTCGTGGTGATGATGTGCGCGTTGCGGCGCGGTGGGCCGAAGACCCGCGTGAACACCCCGGCGGAGTTCCGAGACGCTCGCGGGCGGGTCGCGGTCCGGGCCGGCGGCGCCGAGCGGCGAACGGCCTTGGCCGTGCGGGCGGTTTCGGCCTTCGGCTCGGCGGCTGGCGGGGCTGGAGGGGCGAGGGCGCTCGTCTGTGTCGGAGGGGCTGGGGGAACCGGAATGGCCTCCCGCGACGCGGCATTCTGCGGGTCGTCCGGAGGATCGACCCAGCCGCTCGCTTCGGCGCCGGCCGGTCCCGCGGCCGCGAGCAGAATGAGCCAAAACATAGATCCGATGACGGGTGCTCGGCGCATGTGGGTCCCCCTTGGACGGGGACAAGCATCTTGGCCTTACCGGGGTTCCACGGGCGAGGTCGAGGCCGGCGCCCCGCCGGCCATGCTCGAAATCGCCCCATGGAGATCCGCCTCGGACGGCCTCCGCCTGCCCGGGCGAAGGGTGCCGGGACGCGGGCCCACTTGACGCTGCTCGGTGTTTGGCCCCAGCCATAGAAACTCATGACCCAGAGCCCCGCCACCCCCATCATCCGCCCCGTCGGCGACACGGGTGTGCTCGTGGAGTTCGGGGACCGAATCGATGAGGCGGTCCATCGGCGGGTGCTCGCCTTCGACGCGGCGCTCGCCCGGGAGCCTTTCGCGGGCTTCACCGAAAGCGTGCCCGCGTTCGCATCGGTGTTCGTGGGCTACGATCCCCTCGTGACCGATCCGGCCGCCGTCGCGTCCCATGTGGAAGCCTTGGTGGGACGGCCCGAAATGGCGCGGCGCGAGCCGCGGCTTCACGCGGTCGAGGTCTGCTACGAGCCGCCCTACGCTCCCGATCTGCCAGCCGTCGCCGAGCGGCTCGGACTCACGCCCGAGGCCGTCATCGCGGCGCATCTGGCAGGCGAGTACCAAGTCTATCTCTACGGTTTCGCGCCCGGCTATGCCTATCTCGGCGGCGTGCCCAAGGCGATCCGCCTGCCGCGCAAGCCCGAGCCCGTGCGCGGCGTGCCTGCAGGCAGCGTCATCATCGCCGGGCCGCAGTGCCTGGTGACGACCCTGACCATGCCGACCGGCTGGTGGATCATCGGGCGCTCGCCGACACGCATCCTGAGCCCGCAATCGGACACGCCCTTCCTGTTCGAGGTCGGCGACCGGGTGCGCTTCACGAGGGTCGGCGCAGCTACCCTGGCCCAGCCCGAGGCCGCCCCATGAGCCGCGCGGTCTTTCGCGTGGAGCAGGTGGGGCCGCTCACCACGATCCAGGATCGAGGCCGTCCCGGCTCCATGCGCTATGGGGTGCCGAATTCCGGACCCATGGATCGCGCCTCGTTCGCCATCGCGCAGGCTGCGCTCGGGAATCCGCCGGAGGCCGCGGCCATCGAGGTGTCGCTCGGCGGCCTTGCCCTCGCCTGCCTTGAGGGCGAGGTCACCTTCGCGCAGGCCGGCGGCGGCTTCCGCCTGGAGGTCGACGGCGCGCCGCGGGAGGCCTGGAGCGTCAGTCGCATCCGGGCCGGGCAGAGGCTTGTGGTGAAGCCGGGCTTTTGGGGCAGCTGGACCTATCTCGCCTTCGCTGGGGTGATCGAGGCGCCGCGCTGGCTCGGCAGCCAGGCGACGCACGCGCTCTCCGGGTTCGGCGGCGGGCGGCTTGCGGTCGGGCAAGAGGTCGTGATCGCGGAGGCGCGCCTGCGCCCCGGCCACGAGGGCAGCCTGCCTCTCCCCGTCACGGCGCGGCCCCGGCCCACGATCCGCGTGGTGCTCGGCCCCCAGGACCGGTTTTTCGCGCCCGAAACGGTGGCGGCTTTTCTGGATCAGTCCTACGTGCTCACCACCGATTACGACCGGATGGGCGTGCGCCTCAAGGGGCCGCCGCTCCCCATCGCGGTGCCCCTCGACATGCCCTCCGAAGCCCTCGTTCGCGGCTCCGTGCAGGTGCCGGGCCATGGGGACCCAATCGTCCTCCTCGCCGATCACCAGAGCACCGGGGGCTATCCCAAGATCGCGACCCTTGCCTCCGTCGATCAGGACGGCTTCGTGCAGCTGCGCCCCCGCCAGACCATCCAGTTCCGCGCCATCACGCCCGAGGCGGCGGTGGCAGCCTTGCGCACTGGGCGGCTGACGTTGGAGGGATACCTGGGGATGCTGGAAAGGCGGGGTTGACCGCCCTCCCGGTCGCGAAAGCTCGGCGCGCGGCCGGGGCAGGCTCATCTGCGTTGGGGTAGCGCTCCGCCCGGCATCAAGATGCAGGCCTCCCTGCCAGGCAGGGGGCCGCGAAAGCCCTCGCGCCAGGGTTGGCGGGCCCGCTTTCCAGATCACGCAGCGCCCGACCCTTCCATTGCCTGGCGAGGGCCGGATGGGATTGAGAATTTCAATGGCTGAGATTGAGACGCGGCCGTTGCGTGAGCGACCGGCCGCGCCCATCTGGAGTGCTCCCGGAAGGTCCGGGCCCCTCTGGCGACCATCCCGGTCGCGATGTCGGACCTGCGCCGCGCATCCATGCGCGGCGTTCGCCCAACATGCAAAGAGGTGCGACCCATGGACGTTCTGCTGTCCTTTCTGACTGCCGACTTTCTCGGCAAGCCCGCCTGGATCTGGTTCAGCTTCCTCGCCATCGTCATGGCCCTTCTGGCCTTCGATCTCGGCGTCCTGAACAAGAAGGACAAGGAGCTCGGCATCGCCGAGAGCCTGAAGCTCTCCGTCTTCTACATCGGCATCGCCGTTGCGTTCGGCGCCTGGCTCTGGTGGTCCATGGGCCCTGAATCGGGCATGCAGTACTTCACCGGCTATGCGATCGAGAAGGCGCTCTCCATCGACAACGTCTTCGTGATCTCGCTGATCTTCGGCTATTTCGCGATCCCGCCGAAATACCAGTACCGCGCCCTCGTATGGGGCATCGTGGCGGTGCTCGTGCTGCGCGGCTTCATGATCGCCATCGGCGCGGCTCTCGTGCAGGAATACGACTGGATCCTGCTCTTCTTCGGCGCCTTCCTCATCGCCACGGGCGTCAAGATGCTTCTCGTCGGCGAGGGCGAGCAGGACGTGTCGAAGAACCCGGTGGTGCGCCTCCTTTCCAGCCGCATGCGGGTGACGAACGAACTGCACGGCGAGCGCTTCTTCGTGAAGAAGCCCGACCCGAAGACCGGCAAGATGGTGCTGTGGGCGACGCCGCTGTTCCTGGCGCTTGCGGTCATCAACGTGGCCGACCTCGTCTTCGCGGTGGACTCGGTGCCTGCGATCTTCGCCATCACCACGGACACCTACATCGTGTTCACGGCCAACATCATGGCGATCCTCGGCCTGCGCGCCCTCTACTTCGCGCTTGCCGCCATGGTGCACCGCTTCGAGTACCTGAAATACGCCCTCGCCGGCGTCCTGGTATTCATCGGCGGAAAGATCTTCTGGAACTACTATTACGGAAAGCTCGATCCCGCGATCTCGCTGGGCGTGACCCTCGCCATGATCGCGAGCGGCGTTCTGTTCTCGCTCTGGAAGACCCGCGGCGAGGCCAAGACCCACGCGGCCTGACGACCAGCCCCGGGCACCGGGGACCCGCCCGGGGTTACAAGAAGGGCCGGAGCATCCATTGCTCCGGCCCTTTCTCGTGGCGCGGCGCTCAGGTCTCGGCGGCGGGCTCGCGGCCGCTCACGCCCTCCAGCGAATGCACGATGTGCTCGGCCAGGAGCTCTGCGGCGCGGGGGAGGGTACCGGGAGCCCGGTAGAGGACGATCTCGGTATCGGGCAGCGGGGGCATCCCATGCTCTGCCTCGCCGAGGATCACGAAGCCCGGCGGCACCATCTCGCGCGGCAGAACCGTGACGCCGAGCCCTGCGCGCACCGCGGCCTGGAGCCCCGCAAGGCTCGGGCTCGTATAGACGATTCGCCAGGGCCGCCCGACCGCATCGAGCGTGGCGAGCGCGCGCTTGCGATAGACGTCCGGCACGGGCGCGAGCACGAGGGGCAGGGGCTCGTTGCGGGCGATGACGAGCCGCGGTGCGGCCGCCCAGACCAGCACCTCCCGCCACACCCCGACGCCGCCGCCCGCTCCCTGCGGCTCGCGCTTGAAGAGCACCACGTCGTATTGCCCCTTCGAGAACCCGTCGAGCAGGTTCACGGTGAAGTCGCAATTGACGTCGAGCGCGACGCGCGGATGCGCCCGGGCGAAGCGGGCGAGCACGTCGGGCAGATGGGCGGTGGCGAAATCCTCCGGGGTCCCAAGGCGCACCGTGCCGGCGACGTCCGGCTCCATCAGTCGCGAGCGCGCCTCGTCCCCAAGCCGCAGCATCTGCCGCGCATAGGTGAGGAGGATCTCCCCGTCCGGGGTGAGCCGCACGTCACGGCTGTCCCGGTCGAAGACGCGCTTTCCGATCCCGTCCTCAAGCCGTTTGATCTGCAGGCTGATCGTGGATTGCGTGCGCCCGATGCGCTCGGCCGCCCGGGTGAAGCCCCCGTTGTCGACGATGGTGACGAAGCTGCGCAGAAGGTCGAGGTCGAAGGGCGGCGGCGGTGTGGGCATGGGGCCTCGCGGGTTGGGGGCACCATCATCATTGATTTTGTCAATGTCAAGGATGCGAGACGCCATGCGGCTCCAATGATAACTGGCGCTCGTTGTCCCTGGGGCCGGCGCTGGATCCGGCCTGGAGAAGACCATGACCTTCGCCGATCTCGTAGCCGCGAGCCTCCTGTCGCCTCCAGTGCTCTGCTTCGTGCTCGGCGCCGTCGCCGTCCTCCTGCGCAGCGACCTGCGCCTGCCGGAGCCGGTCTTCCAGGCGCTGTCGGTTTATCTCCTCCTCGCCATCGGCCTCAAAGGCGGCGTCGATCTCTCGCAGGCGCGGCTCTCCAGCGTCGCGCTGCCGGCGCTGGCGGCGTTGGGCCTCGGCGTTGCGATCCCGGTTTGGATCTACCAGGTTCTGCGGCGGCTTGCGGGGTTCGCCGTGGCGGATGCGGCGGCAATCGCCGCCCATTACGGCTCGGTCTCGGCCGTCACGTTCATCGCGGTGCTCGGCTACCTCGATGCCACCGGCACGGCCTACGAGGGCTTCATGACGGCGCTTCTCGCCATCATGGAGGTGCCGGCCATCGTCGTCGCTCTCATCCTCGCCCGCTGGAGCGGCGCGGGCGGGCAAGGTCTCGGGGCGGCCCTGGGCGAGGTGATATCGGGCAAGAGCATCCTGCTGCTCACCGGCGGCATGGCGATCGGCTATCTCGCCGGCCCTGAGGGAATGGCGCCGGTGAAGCCCTTCTTCGTCGATCTCTTCCGCGGGGCGCTCTGCCTCTTCCTCCTCGAACTCGGCGTCGTCGCGGCGCAGCGCGCCCGGGACGTGCGGGCGGCGGGGCCCATGCTCATCGCGGTCGCCCTCGGTGCTCCGGTGCTCCACGCCATGGCGGGGCTCCTCATCGCCTTCCTCGTGGGCCTCTCCATGGGCGGCGCCATCGTGCTCGCCACACTCGCGGCCAGCGCGTCCTACATCGCGGCGCCCGCGGCCGTGCGGATCGGCCTGCCGGAAGCCAATCCGGGCTATTATCTCGGCGCCTCGCTCGGGGTGACCTTCCCGTTCAACGTGATCGTCGGCATCCCGCTCTACGCCGCCGCGGCGCGTCTGCTCTACGCGTAGGCGAAACCCGTTCGGCAACATAACCTTTGTTATCGATGACTCCGAAGGGACCGCCTGGTTTCCTCCGGGCCTGACCAAACTTCGCGCCCAAGCTGAAACCTTGACGACGTCCGCCCGTTCCTCTCGCCTCAGGAGGAGCGCGATTCAGATGCCGTGGGCGATGCAAGAATCGGTCGACGAGGCGCACGGACGGGTGGGGGTTTCATCATGACGATGCTGAGCGGATTACAGGTTCTCGTCGTCGAGGACGAACCGATCGTGGCGATGGACCTCGCCGAGACCATGAGCGAAGGCGGCGCGGATATCGTCGGGCCCTGCTCGACGGTCCGGGAGGCGCGCCAGCTCATCCGCGACCACGCGATCGACGTGGCGATCCTCGACGTCAATCTCAGGGACGGGGACCTGACGCCGGTGCTCGAGGCACTGCGCGCCCGTGATGTGCCCGTGCTCGTCTATACGGGCGGCGAGCTGCCGGCGCGCCTGCGCGAGCGGCACCCGGATTTGATCGTGCTCCGAAAGCCCCTGCAGCCGGGCCGTCTCATGCTCGAACTGAAGCGCCTGCGCAGTCACGGGGCGCCGGCCTGACGTGCGTGTCCCCCGCGGATCGAGATTTGGTCGCGGCGTTCTTGAGCCTTTCCCCAACGGGTCGTCTCATGGCTCGTCTGGGTTGCGCGGGCCACGCAGGTGTTTCGCGGACGATGCTCCGGGTGCTCGTCACTGGACTCGCCCCTTGCATCGCCTACGCGATCTCGAGGGGAGGGCGGCTCCTGATCCTCGCGGACAGGGCGGTCTGCCGCCTGGGAAGTACGACCCTGTCCTTCCGCCCAAGAGCAAGGGTGGCCGCATGACGGGCGACGCCCGACTTCGTTCGCGCCGCGCCACCAGCAGGGTCATGCCATTCGCGCCGAAGGAGAGGTGAGGCGATGCCGGTCAGGAACACGACGGCGGTCAAGGCCGTCATCTTCGATGTCGACGGGACGCTCATCGACACGGTGGATCTCCACGCGGAGGCCTGGGTGGAGGCGCTGCGGCATTTCGGGGTCGAGGTCCCCTTCGCCGATATGAGGGTGCAGATCGGCAAGGGCGGCGACCAGATCCTCCACGGCCTCATTTCGGCCGCCATGGTGGAGGAGCGGGGTGAGGAGATCCAGCAGTTCCGCACGGAGCTGTTCGCCCGCGACTACATGCCGAGGGTCAAACCCTTTCCGGGCGTGCGGACCCTGTTCGAGCGCATCAAGGCGGCCGGTCAGCAGGCGGTTCTCGCCTCGTCCGGCAAGGCCGAGGAAGTGGAGCGCTACAAGAGCATCGCCCATATCGCCGATCTCATCGACGACGCTACCTCGTCGGACGATGCGGAGCGGTCGAAGCCGTTCCCCGACATCTTCCAGGCGGCGCTCCACAAGCTCGATGGGGTGAGCGCCCAGGAGGCGGTGGTCGTCGGCGACACGCCCTATGACGCCGAGGCGGCCCGGCAGGCGGGGATCGCCTGCGTGGGCGTCCTGTCGGGCGGCTTTTCTGAGGAGTCGCTGCGGGCCGCGGGCTGCCTTGCTGTCTATGCGGGCCCTGAGGAAATGGCCCGTCTTTATGCGGAGACCCCGCTGGCGGGGCGCCAAGCTTGACCATGTGCCATGGCGACGGGAAACGCGCCTAGAGCGGCAGCGGGAACCAGACCCTGGTGCGTGTGCCGGGCGCGGCGTTCTCCTGCTCCACGTGACCGTTGAGCTGCACCGCGAAGGTCTCGATGAGGCGCAGGCCCATGCCGCCCTCCCGGGCCGCGCTCATGCCGCGGCCGTCATCCTCAACGACGACCATCGCTTCCCCGATCTCGGGATGCACCTCGAAGGCCACGCGCACGGTGCCGCCCTTGTCACAGAAGGCATGCTTGTAGGCGTTGCTCACGAGCTCGTTGACGATGAGACCAGCCGGAACGGCCCGGTCGAGGGGCAGAACGAGGCTTGTCGCAGCCACGTGGATAGCCACGTTCTCGCGGCGAGGATCGATGTTCTTGCACAGGGCCTTCAGGTAATCCCCAAAATCGACCGAGCCTGAATGGTCGGCCTGCGAGAGCTGGTCATGGGCGAGCGCGATGGCCAGCACCCGGTCCATCACGGTCGAGAACCGGCTCTTCAGCTCCTCCGTGGGCACGTGCCGGCGCTGCAGCGCGAGGAAGGACAGGATGACCTGGAAGTTGTTCTTCACCCGGTGCTGGAGCTCCTCCAGGAGGAGCCGTGCCCGTTCCCGGTCGGCCGTCTGGAGCGCCAGGAGGCTTTCCCGCTCGGTCAGCATCTCCCGGTGCTGAACCCCGGCGCCGATCACATTGGCCAGCGTGGCGAGGAAGCTCACGTCGAAATCGTCGAAGCGGGTCTGTTCCTGGGCATCCACCTCCAACACACCCCAGGTCTGGCCATCGATCATGATCGGCACGTTCATGAGCGAGACGATGCCGTGCTCCACCAGGGTCGGGTGCGAGATGAAATCGGGCTCGGCAGCGATGTCGTGGATCACCACGGGCTGCGCCGTCTGCAGGGCTCGCCCCGCCGGCGAGGCCATGTCGACCGAAAGGGCAACCTGCCCGACGACACCCTCGCGCCAGCCGACTCCCGCCTCCATGAGGAGGTCGGCCTGATCGGGGCGGTAGCGCAGCGCCTTCACGTGCCGGATGCGGGTCGCCCGCGCGACCAGGGCACAGGCGTGCTGAAGCAGGCGGGTGGTGGTGGCGGCCTCGGTGCCAAAGCGCGACAGAGCCCCGAGAATGCGCTGATACTCGGCAAGGCGCCGGATGGTCTCGTCGGGAGAGGGCTTCGAGGAGCGATTTGGCACAACGCGACACAAACCGCGAAGCGGTGCCGTAGTTCCCGGGGAGAGGGACGCCGAGCGAAGGGCCGTGGCGGCCCTGGCCGAGTCGCGGAGCCTAGTGTCGGGTTCCGCGCGGGCCGAGAGCCTCCGCGAACGGGTATTCCAGGACGACCGCTCCTGCCTCGTCACGCACGACGAAGCTCGCCCGGGTCATGGCAGCGCCTGCGCCCGGCTCCTGGAGCAGGCTCAAGGCGAGGGTCTGGGCGGTCTCGTAGGCGGCATCCGCATCCGGAAGGTCGGCGCCCTCGTCGTCCGTCAGGGTCGACTCGCCATCCACGAAATCGAAAAAATAGCGCGGCACGGGTTCCTCGCGGTCAGCTGGCGTTCTGCCGCATGCGCCAGAGCTGGAAGCCCACGCTCGAGATGGATTGCTCGATCTCGCGGCGCGAGAAATTGTGGGGTGGCGCTTGGCGCGTGCCGAGCGTTCCGGTCAGGCCCCAGGGGCCGTATTTGGTCGGAAGCTTGCTGCCGGACTCGTCCGCCGCAAAGGCATGGAGACCGTCCTTGGCGCCGGAGCTGAACATGAAGATCCGCATGGATGCTCTCCTTAATCGTGACAACGGCCGCCCATCGAACAGATAGGGCGGCCGTCGGGGATGTCAGCGTCTATGCGCTTTCAGCTCTAGCGCTGGCTGAGGCCGATCGCCTGGGCCTTGAACCCGAACCTGTCGGCGAGGTGCCATTGCAGCTCGCGCGCGGACCGGTAGCGGTAGGTGCGGTCGAGAAGCTGGCTGACCTCTCGCTCGTCCGTGCCGTCATGGGCCCAGACGCGGTCGAGAGTGAAGGGACCGGACGGAGCCCGGCTGGCGTATTTGGGAGTGTACTGGAACTGCATTGTTCTTTTTCTGATGGAAGAGGGCGGCTCCACCGGCCGCCTGATCGGTTGGCGCCCGCAAGTCGGACGCGTGGATGCGGCGCAGCTACGCTCGTCATCCCGTCGATCGTGGAGAGACAATATGGGGCCAAGCCCGATTCGCGGGGCGGCCCAGACAATCTGGCCAAATCGTACAAGGACAAAGATAGCCCTTCAGGCCCGAGATTACAATCGGAAGACCGGAAATTATTGCGCTTCTTCGTAGAAATGCAGCGATTCCGGGCCGGAAAAAGGCTGCGGCTCACGAAAATATGCGTCGTTTCCCTGGCGAGATGTGGTAAAGGCCTTCCCGTGAGCAGGGCTTGGGCCATGTTCCCCAGGCCGGCTCTGAGCGTCGCGGTCGTCGCGTCGCCATCCCGGATCATTGCAGATTGGATCGTTCGTGCAGGTCATCGTCCGCGACAACAATGTCGATCAAGCTCTCCGCGTCCTCAAGAAGAAGATGCAGCGTGAGGGTGTTTTCCGCGAGATGAAGCAGCGTAAAGCCTACGAGAAGCCCTCCGAGCGCAAGACGCGCGAGAAGGCCGAGGCCGTCCGCCGCAGCCGCAAGGCAGCGCGCAAGCAGGCGCAGCGCGAAGGTCTTCTGCCGGCCCCGAAGCGTAAGCCCCTCACCCCCCGCCGCCCGGGCGCTCCCCCGGCGCCGTCGATGGCGCGCTAAGCTTCCTGATCCCAATCCCATGGTCGCGGCCCGCCGCAGGCGAGCCGGACCTCAATCCAGAATGGCCGAGACCGTGCAGACGACGCCTGTCTCGGCAAAGTCGATCCGCACGGTCCCGCCAAGGTCATGCGCTAGGCTGCGCTCGATCAGCCGGGTGCCGAAGCCTCGCCGGGTCGGTACCCGCACCGGTGGCCCGCCGCTTTCCTCCCAGCGCAGGTGAAGCTGCGGCGCCGCGCCCGGCTCCACGCTCCAGGTGATGCGGATCGTCCCGTCGGCATCGGAGAGGGCGCCGTATTTCACGGCATTTGTCGCCAGCTCCTGAAGCATCATGGCGAGCGCAAGGGCGATGCGGGGCGGCAGGCGCACCGCCGGCCCTTCGAGGTGCAGCCGGTGCTCGCCCGGGCTCGAATAAGGCGCCACCGCCTGCCCGACGATCTCGTCGAGTTCCGCACCCTCCCAACTCTCCCGCGTCAGCACGTCGTGCGTCCGCGACAGGGCGATGAGGCGACCTTCGATCGCCTCCTTCGCCTCTGCGAAGGACTCCGCGTTGCGCAGGGTCTGTGAGGCGATGGACTGCACGGTGGCGAGGGTGTTCTTCACCCGATGGTTCAACTCGTTGATGAGCAGGTTGCGGCGCTCCTCCGCCACCTTCGACTCCGTGATGTCCACGTTGCAACCCGTATAGCCAAGGAAGCGGTGGGCATCGTCGAGGCGCGGCACGCCCTCGCAGCGCAGCCAGCGGACGGCTCCGTGCCGGTCGCGCACCCGTACCTCCAGCCGGAGAGGGCGGCGCTCCGCGAAGGCATCGAAGAACGCGCGCTCGAAGACAGGCAGATCCTCGGGCAGGACCACCTGCCGCCAACCCTCGCCCGTCATCTCCGAGGCGGGGCGGCCGAACAGGTAGTCGTAATGCATGTTGGCGAAGACGATGTGCCCCGTCTCGTCGGACATCCAGATCAGGGCCGGTGCGGAATCGGCCATGTGCCGAAACCGGGCCTCGCTCTCCCGCAGGGCCGACTCGGCGCGCTTGCGGTCGGTGATGTCGGCGAACACGCCGATCAGGCGCTCCGTGGCTCCATCGGCGCCCGGGATGGCATCGCTGATGCTCACCACGAAGCGCAAGGTACCGTCGGGGCGCCGGATCGGGTACTCCGTTTCAAGGCGGGTCCGCGCCGCCGCAGAGGCCGCCGCCTCCGCACGGAAACGGTTGACGGCCGAAGGCTCGATCCGGTCGAAGACCTCCTGCGCGGTGCGGCCCTCGTCCGGCCCGAAGCCGAAGATCTCCCGGCTACGGTCGTCGAGCGCCACCTCGTGCGTGACGACATTCCACTCGAAGGTCCCGAGCTTGGCGATAGCGAGCGCCGCGCTGTAATGCGCCTCCGTCACCCGCTTGGCGGTCGGCTCGGCCTGCGCCTGCCCATCCGTCTCCGCCGCGACACCGGCGATGCCCATGCCGGCGTCGTTGTCCTCGTAAGATCTGGGCATCCATCCCCTCGTGCGGTCCTGTCGCGCAGCCTGAACGGAGCCGACAAAGGCGCCCGATCGTTCCCCCGCACATAAGGGCCTTGGCCCGTCTGGCCAGCCCTACGGGGGCGATCAGGGCCTTTGCCGCCTGTCGGCCGCTGGCGTCAGGGCATGTACTGGCCGCCGTTCACCTCGATCATCTGGCCGGTTACGTAGCCGCTCAATTGTTCGGAGGCGAGGTAGAGGAAAGCGCCGACGCATTCCTCGGCGTTGCCGAGGCGGCCCATGGGGATCGTGCCCCTCATGGCTTCGAGCTGCTCGGGCGTGGAGAAACGCTCATGGAAGGGCGTCATGATCACGCCGGGCGACACCGCGTTGACCCGGATGCGGTCGCGCACCAGCTCCTTCGCCCAGCCTCGCGTCGCGGTTGCGATGAAGCCCTTCGTGGCTGCGTAGAGAACGGAGCCCGGACCCCCTCCGTGCCGGGCCGCGATGGAGCTGAGATTGATGATGGCACCACCGGTGCCCTGCGCCTGCATCTGCAGGGCGCCCTCGCGCATGAATCGGACGACCTGCTTCACGTTGAGGTCGAGCAGCGCGTCGAGATAATCGTCCGTGTACTCGGTGATCGGCGTCCGGCGGATGAGCGCGCCCGCGTTGTTCACGAGCACGTCCAGCCGCCCGAACGCGTCCACGACCTGCCGCACGATGCGAGCCGGCGCGTCGGGCTCCGTCACGTCGGCGCGGACGAGCAAGGCCTGCCCTCCGGCATCCCGCACGGCGGCCGCGACCGCCTCGGCCTCCGCCTCGCTCGCCCGGTAGTTGATGGCGACCCGGGCGCCGTTCTGCCCAAAGGCCCGCGCGGCCGCAGCGCCAATGCCGGTGCTCGCGCCGGTGATGAGAACCGCCTTGTCCCGCAGATCCGGGACGCGGGCCGTGGGTTCGATCGGGTTCGAGGCTGTGGTCACAGGTTCCTCCGGCATGGATGGGTCTGGCCTTGCACCGGCCGCGGGACAAGGGCGGTAAGCCCGGTTGCGGCATCGCGCGTTGCCCCGTTGTCCTCGAACCGGCGCGCCCTGTAAATGACCGGGGACCCAGCGAACGGGACCGGATGGGCCAAGGGAGAGCCATGACCATGATGTGCGAATGCGGCCGGCACGGGCGGGGAGCGTTTGGGCCAGGTGGCCTCACCCGGCGCGGGGCCCTGCGCCTCGTGGCGGCCGCGGCGGCCGCTCCCGCTCTTGCGGGCTGCGAGCGTCTTGCGCCGTACGTCGTGTCCGACGAGACCGTGGAGCAGCTCGGGCTCGAAACCTGGAGCCGCCTCAAGCAGCAGATGCCCGTCTCCACGGACGCCGCCGCCCGGCGCCGGGTCGGAGCCATCGTGCAGCGCCTCGTCGAGGCTGCCGGCGAGGATCCCGGCCGCTGGGAGGTGCAGGTCTTCGCTCAGCCGGACGTGAACGCCTTCGTGCTCCCCGGGCGCAAGATCGGCGTCCTCCAGGGCATGCTCCAGGTGGCGCGCAGCGACGGCGAGCTTGCCGCGGTGATCGGCCACGAGATCGGCCACCTGCAGGCGGAACATTCCCGCGAGCGGGTCTCGGCCGAGACCCTGCGCCAGTGGGGCCTCAGGCTCGTGAGCTTTCTCCTGCAGATCAACGATGTGGCCTTCGCGCAGGAGATCGCGGCCTTGCTTGGCGTGGGCGTCGATTTCGGCCTCGTGCGGCCCTATGGGCGCGCCCAGGAACTCGAAGCCGACCGCCTCGGCCTCTTTACCATGGCGAAGGCCGGCTTCGACCCCAAGGAGGCCGTGAGCCTGTGGCAGCGCATGGCCGAGCGCGGCGGCGGCCCGCCCGCCGTGCTCTCCACTCACCCGGCCCCGCGCGACCGGATCACCGCCATCGAGGCGCTGATCCCAGAGGCCCGCCGGGCGGCCTCCTGAGGCGGCCTCGCCCTACCGTTCCGCCCGCAGGCTCTTGATGAAGCGGCGCGCGACCTCGCGCACGGCCTCGTCGTCCCGGGATTCCTCGTCGGCGAGGTCCCATAGATGATCCAGGCTGCCCTCGAGCTCGTCGAGAAGCTCAGGGTGGCGCTGGCTCAGGAAGCGGATCGTGCCGAACAGGAGATGCTCGATCGCCATCTCGCGGCGGCGGGCATCGGTGATCTTGTCGGCGGCGGACGGCGTCGTGCTGGTCGTGCTCATGGCGATGTAACGGCGGACCTCGCCTGCGGTTCGAGCGGGGATGCGGGACGCGACAAGGCGTCCCGCACCTGCCTTCGCTCGCCGCAGCGTGGCCGCGCGAGACAATGGGCGCCCCGCATGAAGGATCATGCGGCTAGGGCGAACACGCTTCGCAGATCGCAGCGACGTGCCGGTGATCGGTGCCGCAGCACCCGCCCAGCACGCACAAAGAGGGCAGGCGCCGCCTCAAAGCCTTGTAGTCCTGCCCCAGCGCGGCGGGATCGCCCATGTCGAGCTCCGTCGCGGCGTCGAGCTCCGCATGGCTGCGGGTCGAGGCATTCGCCCGCAAGCCCCCGATGCGGGCATGCCAGGGCTCGTCGCCTGCGAAAAGGTGGGCGAAATGCTGCGGGTGCGCGCAGTTGATCATGTAGGCCGCGGGCGCCCCGCCCGTCGCCGCATCCACGGCCGCGATGGCGCTCCCCAACGCGTCGCCCGAGGGCAGGCGCCCGTCGGTCTCGAGGGTGAACGAGATCACGGCCGGGAGGCCCGCCTCCCTGGCGGCGTGGGCAATGCCGATCGCCTCTTCGGGATAGGTCATGGTGATGGCGCTCACGAGATCCGTGCCGCCCCGGCGAAAGGCCTCGATCTGCGGCGCGTGATAGCGCGCCGCGTCCTGAGCCGTCATGCGGGCCTCGGCCTTGTAGCCGTCCCCGCGCGGGCCGACGACGCCATTGATGAGAATGGGCGTCCCCGCGCTCGCATGTCGATCCCGCACCGAGCCCGCGAAGGCGAGCGCCGCGTGCTGCACCCGATCGAGGGATGCGGCGTCGTGGCCGAGCGTGTGGCCCCAGTCGGGATTTGCGCGCCAGGTGGCCGTGTCGAGCACGAAACCGAGCCCATGCTGTTTCGCGATGCGGAGATAGGCGTCGAAATATCGGTCCAGCGCCGCGCGTCCGCCTTCGCTGTCGAGGAGCGTGAAGGCCGCGAAAGCGGGAAGATCAAGGCCTTCGTGGAACACCATCGTGGTCTCGAGGCCTCCATCCGTCAGGAAGGTGCGGCCCGTGCCGTAGGGAAGCTGCGTGCGGTTTGTCATGATCCTGATCCTCCTCGCGTGATCCGGACGTGTTGTGTCTCCTCATGGGCCGGGGCGTCCGTGACCGGGGTCACACAGGCATTGCTAGGCCTCGCGCCTGTGGCGGGCAGGCATCTGCGGCGGCGTCCAGAGGGCCACCGTGAGGGATTGCTCGCGCCCGCGGATCGGGATTGCCTGCAGAGGGGCGAAGGGAAGGCGCGCGGCCGCATCGCCGGACGCGTCCAGCAGGGCTTGGCTCGCAACCACCATCGCGCCGCGCTGGGACGCCACTTCGAGGAGGCGGCTCGTCACGTTCACGCAGTCGCCCGTGGCCGTGATGTGCTGGTGGAGACGGCTCCCGAGCCGCGATACCACCACCGGCCCGTAATGCACGCCGATCCGCACGTCGAGGGCCGCCACCAGTTCCGTAGGCGCGATGGCGACGAGCGTGTCGAGCCAGGCTCTCACGCTCGTCGCCATCGCGAAGGCGGTCTCGAGCGCGCGCTCCGCGTCATCGGCGCTGGCCTCTGGCAAACCGAAGGCGACCATGGCCCCGTCGCCCATGAAGCTGAGCACGAGGCCGCCGTGCAGCGTCACCTCGTCCTCCAGGATCGTGTGGTAGCGGCTGAGCAGGTCCCGCGTCCGCCCGGGGCCGAGCCGTTCGCTGAGGCGGGTGAAGTTCGAGAGATCCACGAACAGGATGGCGGCGTCCTGCTCCACGGGTTTGGCGAGGAAGCCCGGATCGCGGGCGATTCGGTCCGCGAGCGCGGGGGACTGGAAGCGCCGAAGGGCATCCCGCGCCTGCAAGACGCGCCGTGTATGCAATTGGTCGAGGCCCTGCCGGGCGGCGGCGCACAGGGCGGCCGGAACGGCAAGCGCGGCGAGCGGGAGGACGGCGCTCAGCCAATAGCCGGAGCCGAAGGCCAGGGCGGTGGCGACGAGCCAGAGCAGCGCCGCAAGGCCCGTGGCGACGAGGGCGGGGCCGAGCGGAAGAAAGGCGATCGCAAGCACCGCGCCCAAGGACAGCGCGAGGGCCGCCGCCACGTCGATCTGCCGAACGCGGCGGTCGCGGACGAGCCCGTCGCCGGCGAGAAGATGCGCGACCGCCGCCGCCATGATCTCGACCCCCGGCAGAACCGGGTCGAAAGGCGTCGCGAAGGTATCGCTCGTGCCAAGCGCCGTCGCGCCCACCACCACCACGCGTCCCGCGATGGCGCTGCGCGGCACCTCTCCCCGCAGCACGGCGCGCGCGCTCACCGTCGGCAGGGTGCCGCGCGGTCCGGCAAAGCGAAGGGGCAGATGCAGGCCGATATCCGTGCGAGTCTCGGCGGCGCCGAAACTGACCCGATCGGCCCCGAGTTCGACGGCCTCGCTGGCGGCCCGGGCGGCGAGTCGCAGCGGAAACGAGGGCAGCACCTCGTCGCCGTAGCGCAGGAGGAGCGGCACATGGCGCGGCGTCCCGGCATGGTCCGTCGCCACGTTGACGAGCCCGAACGCCGCGGCGTCCCGAAGGGGCTCCACAGGGCGGATGACCTCCGCAACCGCGCGCAAGCCGCTCACCGGTGCGGCGGCCGGACGGAAGAGGCCTGCGGCGGCGATCACGGCCCGCGCGTCCCGAAGGGCCGCCGCGAGCGCCGCATCGTCTTCAGGCGGGCCGGGATCGATGAACAGGATGTCGAGGCCGATGGCGCGGGCATCGAGGCGGGCGAGGGCGCGCACGAGTTCCGCGATGGTGGCGCGGGGCAGGGGAAAGCGCCCCGCCTCGCGCACGGTCGCATCGTCGAGCGCCACCACGACGATGTCGATGGAGGGCGTCCGCGGGCCGGCGATGAGGAAACGTAGGTCGAGCAGCGGCGCCTCGATCCGGTCGAGGATCGAGGCTCGCCCGGAGAGGTGCAGATTCGCGAGCACGCCGCACCACAGGAGCGCCGCGAGGCCAAACCCCGCCGCTAGCAGCAGGCGGCGGGAGCGCTCGCGCCGGAGCGTCACCGCCCGAACCGCGCCAGCAGCGCGGCCGCGCGCTGCGCTCCCCAGCGTTTCACCTCGAGCGGCCCGCCCGCGGCCTCCACGTCGATGCCGTCGCCGGCCCGCAGGGTGACGCCGGATCCCGCACCGGGCCGCGCGACGCTGACCACGCCCTCCCGCACGAAGACGGAGGTGCGGGTCGCCGTCACATCGACCGCCCAAACGGTGCCGCGCACGGAGGCGATGGCGTGGGGCGTGTGGATCTGGAACCGGCCCGTCCGCCGCCCGGGAGGCAGATCGATGAGCAGCCCCCGCCCGGTCAACTCGGCGCCTTCCGCCCGGCCATCGCGATCGGTGTCGATGATGCGGTAGGCGCTGCCGCTTTCGGTGCGCAGCACGAGGCCGTCCCGGCAGGCGATGTGTTCGCCCGGAGGATCCGCCCGCGGGGTGACGGTGCATCCGGTCTGGGCGGCGACCTCCATGGATGCGAGGGCGGCGACCAGGGCGGCGAGGGCGAGGGCGGGAGCGCGGGTCATGACAGGGCTCCTGGGGAGGCGGGTCCAAGTCGCGCCCGGTCGATGAGACGAATGCGGCTGCGCCCCAATTCCACCACGCCCTCGCGGCGCCAGGCCTGAAGCTGCCGGTTCACGCTCTCGCGGCTCGCGCCGATGAAGATGGCGAGTTCCTCCTGCGACACGTCGAGTTCCGCGCCGTAATCCTCGCTGAGCGCCAGGAGCCGTTGCGCCAGCCGGGCGCGCAGCGGCAAGAGGACGGATTCCTCCATGCGGTCGCTCATCCAGCGGATGCGCTGGCACAGCAGCTCGATGATCTGCACGGCGACCTTGGGCTGCCGCTCCAGAAGATCGAGGAAGTCGCGCCGGTACACCATGAAGAGCTCGCTCGGCTCCGCCGCGATGGCATCCGCCGTGCGCCCGCTCCCGTCGAGCAGCGCCACCTCGCCGAACACGTCGCCCGGCCCAAGAAGGTTCAAGGTCAGCCGCCGGCCCGCCTCCGTGCCGGTCGCGATCCGCACCCGGCCGCGGCGGACCGCATAGAGGGCGTCGCCCGGATCGCCCTTGAGGAACAGCACCTCCTCGGCGTCGAGCCGGCGGGCCACGCAGAGCGTCGTGATCGCATCGATAGCCTCCGCCCCGAGGCCGGCGAAGAACGGGTTGGCGCGAAGGATGAGAGCGAAATTGATGTGGTCTGCCATGACAGGTCCCCTTCGCTCCCAGCACTAGCGGGTTCCCGCGGCGGCGCGTGTGACCCGCATCACAGTTCCGGCGGCGGGCCGGGTCCAGGGTGACGGCAAGCCCGAGGCCGGCATGTCGGTCCCGTGGCCGCGAACCTTAGCACCGAAGCTCACAGGAGGCACGTCATGGTGCAGTCACCAGGATTAGCGCTCACGTCAGAATGGAGCCATATCGCCGCCGAACGCCCATGGCGGCCCGGATGGCTGCGCCGTTGCGCGAATGCCCTCCGGCAGGCGGCGGCCGGCAACTCCCGAGAGCGCGCCCGGCGGGACCTCATGGCCCTCGACCCGCATCTTCGCCGCGATGTGGGGCTCGAGCCTATCGGTCCCGCTTGGTACAGAGCCGGTCCGTCGTCCGCTCTCAATCGGTGGATCGACCTACGGTCCTGAAGCCTGATGCGACTCCCCAAGGGCCGGGCTCGTGTCCCGGCCATCATGCGTGACGCCGTCCCGAATCGCACGCAAAAGGGCGGCCCCAGGGCCGCCCTTCGACGCCGCGGATCGTGCCGCCGCTCAGGCCGGGACCGCCTCGCCGCGGCAGAGGAAGGCAACCGGGCGCGGGGCCCCGTCCATGTAGTAATGTTCCATCTGACGGGTCGCGAAGCCCGCGTCCTCCAGGAGCCGCGCGACGGGCCGGTTCAGATTGCAGCCGACCGCGAGCGCCCGCCAAATCGGGTTCAACCGACGCTGCCAGGCCGCGACGCCCGCATCGTGCGACAGGCCATGCTCCAGGAAGAGCACGCGGCCCTCGGGTTTGAGCACCCGGCGCACTTCGGCGAGCGCCCGCGCGGGATCGTCCACCGAGCACAGGGTGTAGGTGATCACCGCCGTGTCGATGCTCTCGTCCGCCAGCGGCAGGGCTTCGGCCGGAGCCTGGATGATCTCCACGGGCACCGGCGCCGTGCGATGCCGCTCGCGGCCGAGCGCGAGAAATCCCTCGCTCGGATCGATGCCGATCACCCGCTCCACACGGGACGGATCGTAGAGAGGCAGGTTGAGACCCGGTCCGATGCCGATCTCCAGTACCACGCCGCTCGCGAGCGGCACGACCTTTCGGCGCTCCGCGGCGATATCGTCCGAGGAGCAGAGGCAGCTCACGAAACGCGGGCCGATCCGGCGCGCGTAGACATCAGAAACGAAACCCATGGCGACACTCCTTGCGCGGTTTTCCCGTCCAGGTGTCGTCATCATGCGGGCTTGCGCGACCCGCATCCGTGATGCAGGTCACACAACCCGGTCGTTCAGACCTGCTCGGTCTCGAGGCCCGCCTCGGAGGCGTCCTTGAAGCCGCCGAGATTGTGGACGCGGGTGTAGCCCATGTCGGCGAGGGTCTTTCCCGCGAGTGCCGAGCGGCCGCCTGAGGCGCAATAGAGGATGATCGGCCGATCCTTCCGGAAGGCGGCGTCGTGGTATGGCGTCTCCGCGTCGGCGCGAAACTCGATCATCCCACGGGAGACGTTGAGCGCTCCCTTGAGCTTGCCGGTCTGCGCGACCTCCGCCCCATCGCGTACGTCCACCACGAGAGCGCCCTCGGCCATGAGGCGCCGCGCCTCGTCCGGCGTGATCTTCGGCACGGTCTCGTTGGCCTAAGCCATCATCTGCTTGACGGATGTGGTCATCCCGATCCTCCTGCTCTGCCCGGCCCTGCCTCAGTCAACACCCGGAGGGGCGTGGTCGCAAGGTGGAGGCTTTCCGTCCGGACCGGCGTCAGGCGGGCTGGATGGCCTCGTCCCTCGCCTGTGTGCGCTCCAGGATTTCGGCCATGAGACGGTCCGCCTCCTCCTGGAGCCGGCGCCGCTCATCCTCCGAGAAGGATCGGGGCTTGGTGTCGATGACGCAGAGCGATCCGAGAACGAGGCCGGCTTCGTTGCGCAGAGGTGCGCCCGCGTAGAAACGGATGCCCTTCTCCAGAACGAGCGGGTTGTCGGAGAAGCGCGGATCCTTCGTCACGTCCTCCGCGACCAGCACTTCGTCGGACACGACCACATGACCGCAGATCGATTCCTCTCGGGCCGAGGGTGCAGGCGCGGTGCCCTGCTCGGTGCCGGGCGGCGTACCGGGGGCCTGCAGGGGCGGATGGGGGTCGTCGACCCAGGACACCAGGGCGATCGGCACGTCGAAGGCCTGCGCGACCCGCCGCGTGGTCTCGTCGAGGTGGCGCCGCTTCGCGCCTGGTCCCAGGGCGCGCAGGGCATCGACCTTCTCTTGCGTATCGTCGATGACCGCCGGGCTCGCGGTTTCGCCGGGGCGGGGCTGTGTCAACCAGGATTCGACCTGAGCGAGCGATGCCGCGAGCGTCACGAGCACCGCGTCCGCCGACGTCTCGCGCGCCGTGTCGGCGGTCTGACCGGTCGCCGGGTGCAGGTTCCAGCAGCACACCAGAAGCTTGATATGCGGCGCCCGCCGGCGCAGACGCCGGCAGATGTAGCGGGCGAAGACCTGCGGGTGCGGGTGCAGATAGGACAGGCAGACGATGCGGATGCCGGTGAGGTCGAGCTGCCCGAGCGCTCCTTCGGTGACGGAGATCGGCTGCAGGACCTTGGTTCCGATCCCGCGCTGGCCGAGAACCTGTGCCAGCATGGCGGCTGCCGTGCCGTCGAGCTCGGTGCGGCCCGCGATGCAGAGAACGGACGGGGGTTCGGCGCTCTCGACCGGCTTTGTCTCGGATCCCGTTTTGTCTTCCACATGGTCGGCCAGCTCGCGCACCACGCAGGTGGCGGTGCTGGCGACGACGCGGCGATAGCTGGTATCCGTGGTGCTGCGCTGCCGGTCGTTCTCCGCAAGCCGCAGAGCCGGGATGCCGACCTGGTCGTAGAACTGCTCCGCGGATTGCTCGTCCACATAGGTCTCGGCCATCTCGACCGCTTCCTCGAGATTGCCCGCGACGAGCCGCTGGTAGAAGCGCTCCTCGGGCGCCAGCACCGGGTCGCTGCCGAGGAGGACGCCCAGGAATTCGAGCTGGGGCACGTAGCGGCCGATCACCACGAGACAGACGGTGAGGGGCGTCGCGAGGAAGAGCCCGACCGGACCCCAGAGGGTGGTCCAGAAGATCGCCGCCATGATGATCGCGAGCGAGGAGAGGCCCGTGCTCGCTCCATAGAGCCAGGGCTCGATCACGTTGTTGCTGATGAGCTCCGCGACGAGAAAGAGGCCCACCACCCACAGGAGCATGGACCAGCCGGGATCCACCGCGACCGCAAGGGCGATGGGAAACAGCGCGGCCAGGAACGGGCCGAGATAGGGCACGAAGCGCAGCACGGCCGCCAGAAGCCCCCACAGAACCGCGTTCGGCACGCCGATGAGATAGAGCCCGAGGCCGAGCGGCACGCCATAGGAGAGGTTCACCACGAGCTGCATCAGGAGATAGCGGCTCACCCGAGCGGCCGCGTCGTTGAGGGCCTGGGTGCTCTTTTGCAGATCGCCCGCCCCCGCGAGCTTGATGAAGCGGTCGCGCAGGTCCTCCTTCTCAAGGAGGACGAAGATCACGAAGATCACCACCAGGCCGGCGGTGGCGAGCGGCGCGAGGAGCGGCCCCACGACGGCGCGGATCACATCGAGGGGCTGCGCCTCCTCCCGCTCGATGCGCACGGTAAGGGGTTCGCCCTCGGGCGTGCCCGCGGTCCCGGGAGCCTGCGGCTTGCCCTCGCCGGAAATCTCCTTGCTCAGGTCCTGGATGGTGGTGGTCACCTTGTCGACCACGCCGCCGCCGGGCGCCGAGGTCTGGAGCGAGCGGATCTTCTCGCGGATCGTCGTCTGGTAGCTCGGCAGGTTGTTGGCGAGCTGCACGAGCTGGCTGCCGATCACGTAGGTGAGGCCGCCAATGAGAACGAACGCAAGGGACACCGCCACCAGCACCGCCGCGATCCGTGGCAGGTGGACATGGCGCAGCCAGCCCACCAGCGGCGTGAGGGCAAAGCTCAGCAGGATGGCGAGGGCGAAGGGGACGAAGATGTCCCGGCCGAAATAGAGCCCGCCGATGGCGAGCACGATCCCGCCCGCCGTGAGCAGCGAGGTGCCCTGCTGGGCCGGCGCCGGCGAGGGGGAAGCGGTGATTGGGGCCGGGTCGGGCATGGGTCTTTCGCGGTCGAGCCTGAGCCGTAGGACAACCCGGCAGGCGCGCGATGGATCCCGTCCAGCGCTCCGATAGCTCCGTCAGCGGGCCCGCAGCGCGTCCCGGAGGCTCCGGCCCACATGGTCGATATGGGCCTTCAGGAGGGCTGAAGCGGTGCGCAAGTCCCCGGCCCGGCAGAGCGCCACAAGTTCCGCATGCTCGGTCTCGGCCCGTTCCCGGCCGCCGGTGAGGGTAAGCTGCATCCGGGCGTGGCGATCGGATTCCTGGAGCAGTGTGCCGACGAGGGCGAGTGATCGCGGCCGGCCCGCATGACGGTAGAGGAGCTGGTGGAAGCGGGTGTTGAGCTCGCCCCAGCGGCTCACATGGTCGGCCCGCAGTTCGGCGCTGTACTCGTCCAGGATCGCGGTGAGCGCCGTGTAATCGGCCTCGGTGAGATGGGGCGCGGAGCGGCGCAGGAGCATCGGCTCGATGAGGGCGCGCAGCTCGAACAGTTCCTCGATCTCCTCGATCGAGAGCTCCGAGACCACGGCGCCCTTGTGCGGCACGATCCGCACCAGCCCTTCGGCTTCCAGCTGGACCAGGGCTTCCCGAATCGGGATGCGGCTGACGCCGAACTCCTCCGCCAGGGCGTCTTGCCGAAGCTGGAAGCCCGCCGGGAAATGCCCATCCAGAATGCGGCGCCGCAATTCATCCGCCGTGGCCGCCGAGATGGTGCGGTGCTGCAGGGTCTTCATGGGTTGGCGCAGTTGCAACGCTTCCGTCATGCCTGTCCGGTCCTGAAGCCAGCCGCCGCCCGGTCGGGCGTGGCTTGACATTGTATATTTTATACAATCTAGTCGGCGTCCTGGCAAGGCGGCTGCCCCGAGGCGGTCGTCCCGTAGCGCACGAGCGCCGGAGGATGAGAGCATGGCACGGGCAATCGGTTGGGAGGGGGTCTTCCCGGCAGTCACCACGCAGTTCCGCGAGGATTTCAGCATCGATCTCGACGCCACGCGCCGGGTCATGGATGCGCTCATCCGCGACGGGGTCTCGGGCCTCATCGTCTGCGGCAGCGTCGGCGAGAACACCTCCCTCAGCCGCTCGGAAAAGATCTCGATCATGGAGGCCGCCAAGGATGTGGCCCGCGGGCGCGTGCCGGTGATCGCGGGCGTCGCCGAGTTCACCACCTCCTTCGCCTCCGAGGTGGTGCGCGAGGCCGCCCGCATCGGCATCGACGGCGTCATGGTGATGCCGGCCCTCGTCTATTCCTCGAAGCCCCACGAGACCGCCGCGCATTTCCGAGGCGTCGCCAAGGCGACCGACCTGCCGATCATGGTCTACAACAACCCGCCGATCTACAAGAACGACGTGACGCCGGACATCCTCATCTCCCTCGCGGATTGCGACACGGTGGTGTGCTTCAAGGATTCGTCCGGCGACACGCGCCGCTTCATCGATACGCGCAACGCGGTCGGTGACCGCTTCGTGCTCTTCGCCGGCCTCGACGACGTGGTGGTGGAGAGCGTGATGGTGGGGGCCGAAGGCTGGGTGTCTGGCATGTCCAACGCCTTCCCGCAGGAGGGCGAGACCCTGTTCCGCCTCGCCCGCGCCGGGCGCTTCGCGGAGGCGATGCCGCTCTATGAGTGGTTCATGCCCCTCCTCCACCTCGATGCGCGGCCCGATCTCGTGCAATGCATCAAGCTGTGCGAGCACATCATGGGCCGCGGCACGCACCTGACCCGCCCGCCGCGCCTCGCCCTCACGGACAAGGAGCGCGCCGAAGTGGAGGCGATGATGCAAAAGGCGCTCGCGAACCGGCCGAAGCTGCCGGAGGTGGGCTTGCGCGGCGCGGCCTGAACGAGGAGCGGAGCCATGGCGCGGCACACCTTCTTCTGCATCGACGGTCATACCTGCGGGAATCCGGTTCGCGTCGTCACCGGCGGCTCGATCCCGGCCTTGCAGGGCGCGACCATGTTCGAGCGCCGGCAGCATTTTCTCGCCGAGTACGATTGGATCCGCAAAGGGCTCATGTTCGAGCCCCGTGGCCACGACATGATGTCGGGCTCGATCCTCTATCCTCCGACGCGGCCCGATTGCGACGTGGGCATCCTCTTCATCGAGACCTCGGGCTGCCTGCCCATGTGCGGGCACGGCACCATCGGTACGGTGACGATCGCGCTCGAGAACGGGCTTATCCAGCCCCGCGAGCCGGGGCTGCTGCGCCTCGACACGCCGGCGGGGGTCGTGGAAGCGCGCTACGAGCAGAACGGGCCCTATATCGAGAGCGTGCGCATCACCAACGTGCCCTCGTTCCTCTATGGCGAGGGCTACGAGGTGGAGGTCGAGGGGTTGGGCGCCCTCACCGTCGATGTGGCCTATGGCGGCAACTTCTACGCCATCGTGGAGCCCCAGGCCAACTTCTCGGACGTGGCGGACGTGAACCCCTCCGACATCCTGCGCTGGAGCCCGAAGCTCCGCCAGGCCTTTAATGCCCGCTACCGCATCGCGCATCCGGAGAACCCGGCCATCGACCGGCTCACGCACGTGCTCTGGACGGGCCGGCCGCAGACCGGGGAGGGCACAGCCCGCAACGCGGTGTTTTATGGCGACAAGGCCATCGACCGCTCGCCCTGCGGCACCGGCACCTCGGCCCGCATGGCGCATCTGGCCGCGCGCGGACGCCTCGCGGAAGGCGAAAGCTTCGTCCACGAGAGCATCATCCTCTCCACCTTCACCGGGCGGATCGAGGGGCGCGCCACAATCGGCGACCGCCCGGCCATCATCCCCTCCATCGAGGGCTGGGCGCGGGTGACGGGCTTCAATACCATCGTGATCGACGACCGGGATCCGTTTGCGCACGGCTTCCAGGTGGTGGACGATGCGCCGGCCGCCCCGGATCCGGCTCTCGGACAGGCGGCGCAGTAACGGCTGGGTCTATAGGGAAGCGGCGCATGAACATCGCAGTGGTCGGCGGCGGCATCATCGGCATCACGGCGGCCCACGCGCTCCTCGACGAGGGCCATGCGGTCACCATCGTCGATCCGGCCGACCAGCCGGGCCGCGCCTGCGACGGCAATGCGGGCTGGATCGCCCACATGGACATCATGCCGCTCGCATCCTCCAAGGCTTGGCGCCATGTGCCGCGCTGGCTGGCCGATCCGCTCGGCCCGCTGGCGATCCGCCCGGCCTATGCGCACCGCGCGGCGCCCTGGATCCTGCGCCTCCTCCTGGCCGCACGGCCCGCGACCGTCGAGCAAAGCATCGCTGCAATCCGCGCGCTCAACGCGGGCGCTCTGGCGGCCTGGCGCGCGCGGCTGGACGCGCTCTCCCTTTCGGCGCATCTGAAGGACAGCGGCTGTCTCACAGTCTGGGGGAGTGCCGCTCACGCGGCCGCGGCCGAGCCGCTTCTGGCCCGCCAGCGCGCCTTCGGCATCGCGGTGGAGCGCCTCGATCGGGCCGCGCTTCACGCGCTCGAACCGGCGCTCGGCGAGGTCGCGGTGGCGGGCGCGCTCTATCCGGCCGGCGCCCATGTGAGCGACCCGCAGGTGCTCACGGCGGCGCTCGCCGATGCGGCGCGCGCTCGCGGCGCCGTCATCCGATCCGGTCGGGTGCGGGCTCTGGAGACGGACGACGCCGGGGTAAAGCTCCGCCTCGATGATGGGGCGACCCTGTCGGCCGAGCGCGCCGTGGTCGCGGCGGGCGCTTGGTCGAGGGCGCTTGCGGCGTCGCTCGGCGAGGCCGTGCCCCTCGACACGGAACGCGGCTACAACATCACCGCTCCTCGCGGCACGCTCGGGCTCACCCGGCCCGTCGCCTTCGAGGGGGAGGGTTTTGTCACCACGCCCCTCGACACGGGGGACCGGCTCGGCGGCGCCGTGGAATTCGCGGGCCTCGATGCCGCCCCGAACCATGCCCGCTCCGACGCCATGACGGCGCGGCTGCGCCGTTACCTGCCGCATCTGCCCGAGCGCCTCGAGGGCCGCCGCTGGATGGGCTTTCGTCCCTCCATCCCGGATTCGCTGCCGGTCATCGGGCCGTCGGCCGCATCGGAGCGTGTGCTCTACGCCTTCGGCCATGGTCATTACGGGCTCACCCAGGCCACCGTGACGGCGCAGGCCGTCGCCGACCTGGTGGCGGGGCGCACGCCGGCGCTCGACCTCGCGCCGTTCTCCGTTCGGCGCTTCGGTCGCGTCCGCGCCGCATCACCCGCAGAACCCGCCCGCCCGGCCGCCTCCGCGGCCTGATCGCAGCCCGGAATCGCCCCATGCGCTCGCGCAAGACCATCACCGTCGTCGGTTGCCATGCGGAGGGCGAGGTCGGCGACGTGATCGTCGGCGGCGTATTGCCGCCGAAGGGCGACACGGTCTTCGAGATGATGCGGACCATGGAGCGCGATCACGACGATGTACGGCGTTTCCTGATCTGCGAACCTCGTGGCAGCGTGGCGCGCCATGTGAACCTGATCGTGCCGCCGAAGGCCTCCGGCTGCCATGCGGGCGCGATCATCATGGAGCCCACCGAATACGTGCCCATGTCGGGCTCCAACGTCATGTGCATCACCACGGTGCTTCTCGAAATGGGCATGGTGCCCATGGAGGAGCCGGTGACGCGCCTGCGGCTCGACCTGCCGGGCGGAGTCGTGGAAGTCGCGGCGGAATGCCGGGACGGCCAATGCGTCGCCGTCACCATCGCGAACGTGCCTTGCTTCGTCGACCGGCTCGACGCGCCCCTGGAGATCGCGGGCCACGGCACGGTCATGGCGGACATCGCTTACGGGGGCATGTTCTATGCGCTCGTGGATGCCACGGCGCTCGGCTTCAAGGTGACGCCCGACGAGGCGCGGGAACTCGCTGAGCTCGGCGAGAAGGTGCGTCTGGCCGCCCGCGAGCAATACGAGGTGGTGCATCCCGAAAACCCGGAGATACGCGGCGTGAGCATCGTGCAGCTCAACACGCCGTTCACACGGGAGGGGGAGCCCGTGCGCAACACCTGCATCGTGGCGCCAGGGCGCTCCGACCGCAGCCCCACGGGCACCGGCACCTGCGCCAGGCTCGCGGTGCTGAAAGCTCGCGGACAGCTCGGGCTGGGCGGCACGCTGATCCATGAATCGATCATCGGCTCGCGGTTCGAGGGTCGCATCGTCGGCGAGACCGACGTGGCGGGCCGGCCCGCCATCCTGCCCACCGTGCGCGGCCGGGCTTGGCTGACGGGCATCAGCCACTATTTCCTCGACCCGACCGATCCCTATCCGACCGGCTACGTGGTGGCGGACACCTGGGGACGCTCGCTCACCTTGAACCAGAAGGCACCGTGACGATGCCGGCGCTCGCGGAGGCGGACCGAGCCCTGCTTTCGGGCCAGGAGGGCGAAGCCGCCCGCTTCGCCATGGGGCTTCTCGTGCGGTTTGCGGAGGCGGTCGGCGCGCCGGACTTCATCGACGCGGAGGCGGCCCACATCGACGGGTGCCTCTATCATGGCGAGGTCAGCCTCGATTTCGTGGAGCATTGCGTGCGGCTCGGCGGGCGCGTGCGCGTTCCGACGACGCTCAATGTAGGCTCGGTCGATCTCATTCATCCGGAGCTTTTTCGCGGCGAGCCGGGCTTGGGAAGCGCTGGCGCGCGGCTCATGCGGGCGCACGAGGAGCTGGGCTGCGTGCCCACCTTCACCTGCGCGCCCTACCAGACGATTTTTCGCCCGCGCTTCGGCGCGCAGATCGCCTGGGCGGAGTCGAACGCCATCGTGTTCGCCAATTCGGTGATCGGAGCGCGCACGAACCGCTATGGCGATTTCATCGACCTGTGCTGCGCGCTCACGGGGCGCGTGCCCCGCTACGGCCTTCACCTCACCGAGAACCGCCGCGCCCGGGTGCTGGTGGAGATCGAGGCCTGCCCGCCCGAATGGGAGGAGGCGGGGCCCGCCTGCATCGCGGTCGGCCATGTGATCGGGCGGCGCTGCGGCGAGCGCGTTCCGGCGATCCTCGGCCTGCCCATGGACGCGACGGAGGACGACCTCAAGGCGCTCGGCGCCGTGGCCGCCTCCTCGGGCGCGGTTGCGCTGTTCCATGCGGTCGGCCTCACCCCCGAGGCGCCGACGGTCGAGGCTGCTTTCCAGGGCCACCCACCCGAGGAGATCATCCGCCTCGGCGCCGATGACCTGCGCGCCACCGTGCGCAGCCTCTCCACGGTCGCGGAGGGGGCGCCTCTGGCGGCCGTCAGCCTCGGCACGCCTCATTTCTCCCTCGCTGAGTTTTCGCGCCTCATGCCTCTGCTCGATGGAGCGCGGGCAACGGTCGACGTCTATGTGAACACGAGCCGCGACGTGCTCGAAGCCCTGGAGGAGCGGGGCTGGGCGGAGCGCATCCGCCGGGCCGGCATCACCCTCGTCGTCGATACCTGCACCTATGTGACTGCGATCATGCGCGATCTCGGCGGGGCGATCATGACGAATTCCGGCAAGATGGCCTATTACGCCCCCGGCAATCTCGGGGTCGAGATCGCTTTCGGCTCGCTTGCCGAATGCATCGCCTCCGCCCGCGCGGGACGCGTGGTGAGGCTTACCCCATGAGACCAGGTTCGCTGTCCGCCCGAACGCTGGCCCCGGGCGCCGCAGAGGGGCCTGTCTTCGTTCTTGCCGAGCCCCTGAGCTTCTGGGGCGGGCTCGATGCCGCCTCCGGCCGGATCATCGATCGCTGGCACCCGCAGCAGGGTCAGAGCCTTGCCGGCACGGTGCTTCTCATGCGCGCCGGACGCGGGTCGAGCTCCGGCAGCTCCGTGCTGGCGGAAGCGATCCGCCGCCGCACGGCGCCTTGCGCCATCGTGCTGCTGACCGCAGATGCCATCGTCACCACCGGCGCCCTCGTGGCGCGTGAGCTCTACGGGACCGCCTGCCCGGTGGTACTGGCCGAGGCCCGGGACTGGCTAGCCATCACGGCGGCACCGCGTCTCGCTATCGAGGCCGGCGAGGGGCAGGCCACCCTGTGGTCCGTGGGCTGAGGCCTTGGATCGACGCACCCGACGCGGTCATTCGCTTGGGGCTGTGCGCATGAATCGCGCACCAAGCTCAACTCCATCCCGCCGCGCGTCGCGGGCGGGTACCGAAGTTTGGCGGTCGGAGGGTAGGTTGGCGCTGCCGGGCCGTCAGCCCGCCTGCCGCTTGCGCGACCGGCTCGGGCGCGGGGCTGCACCCTCGTTGGCCGCCTCTGCGGCCGCTACGGCCGCGGCTGGCGGCGCATCCTCGACGGTGGTTGCGCCGCGGTCATCGGATCCGATCTCGCGCTCGGCCTGGTACCAATGATCCTCGGGGGTCCCGCCATGGCCAGATTGCTCCCATAGCTCATAGGCCCGCTGCCGGATCCGATCCTCCCTGGTGTCCATCGTGCGCTCCTTGGAATGCTGGGCTCTGCGCGGGTGTATCTGGGACTCTGGACGAAACCGGAAAGGCTCGGCCTGTCGCCTGCGCCAAACGGAGCAGACAGGCGCTGCCCTCACGCCCGCCCGCCATCGACCGACAGGACTTGGCCCGTGATCCAGCCCGAGGCTTCGGAGGCGAAGAAGCCCACGGCCCACGCAATGTCTTCCGGGGTGCCGAGGCGTCGGGTAAAAATGCCGTCCACGAGCCGTTTCTGGCCCTCCGGGCCATAGCTCTCCCATTGGCGCTCGGTGGCCGGGTTCGAGCGCACGAAGCCGGGAGCGACGGAGTTCACGGTGATGCCGTAGGGTCCAAGTTCGTGGGCCAGCTGCTTTGTGAGCCCAACGAGCGCGTGCTTTGCCGCCGTATAGGCCTGGATGCCCGTCAGGCTGGGGCGCAGGCCCGCCCCCGAGGAGATTGTGACGATCCGCCCGAAGCCCTGGCGCTTCATCACGGGCGCCACGTGCTTTGCCATCAGGAAGGCGCCGGTGGCGTTCACCGCCATGATGGCCTGCCAATCCGCCTCCGGGACATCCTCCACGGGCCGGTTGACCTGGCCGCGCACGCCGCCGGCGCAATGGACGAGAATGTCGATGCGTCCGTTCTCCTCGGCGATGCGACTAACGACCCCCGCGACCGCCGCCTCATCGCCCACGTCGAGCGCGGCCGACCGGGCGCCCGTCTCGCGCGCCAGCGCCTCGGCTCGCGGGCCGTCCACATCGAGCGCCCAGACCGTCGCGCCCGTAAAGGCACGCACGATGGCGCTGCCGATGCCTTGCGCAGCGCCTGTGACCAGCACCACCTTGCCATTGAATTCGCTCATGGGACCAACATCTCGTCGAGGGTCGACCAGGCGAGGGGCTTGCGGCCCTCCTCGATGTCGTGAATGAGCGCCACGAGCTTGCGCAGGCGCGGCGCCTCGATGCCTGCCTCCTGGCCAATCTCGGCGATGATGCCGATCTGCGCGTCGACTTCCGTGCGCCGCTTGCGCACCGCAAGGTCCCGCCAGATGCCGGAATGACTCTTGGCCGAGCCCCGGTTGAAGGCGACTATGGCATTGATGGAGCGTACCAGCGCCTCATCCGGCGCGTGGGGCGCGAAGGCCTCCGGATCGAACCCGTTGAAGCCCATCGGCTTGATGCCCTTCGTGGCCGCAACCTGCATCACCTCGGATCCCAGATCGCGCCAGACGGGGCGGTGCCGCTCCGAGGCGAGGGCGTCCGCGATGGATTCGTTGGTGAGCGCCGTGCCGAAGAGCAGGGCGCCATAGCCGAGCTTGCCCCACAGGTACGACCAGATCTCCGTGGTCAGCACCGCATCGGGCTCGAAGACCTGCAGGAGCCGGTGCATGGCCCGCGTGCGGTCCTGAACGGATCCGTCGATCTCGCCCACCACCACGGCGGCCCGGTTGCCGCGCAGGATGCGGCCCGGCTCCAGGTAATCGGCGCCGAAATTCACAAAGCAGCCCATCACCCGCCGGTCGCCGGCCGCCTTGGCGATCGCAAGCTCGTTCAGGCCGTTCTGCGCGGAGAGCACATAGCCGTCATCGGCAAGGTGCGGCAGGAGTTGGCGAGCGGCGACCTCCGTGTGGTGCGCCTTGACGGCGAGCACCACGCGGCCGAACCGGCCCTGCACGTCGCCGGGCAGGGCGGCCCGCACCGGCTGGCGGAAGGCCTCGACCGGCCCCTCGATCGAGAGCCCGTCGCGGTTCATCGCCTCCACGTGATCGGCGGCCTGGTCCACGAGCAGCACGTCGTGGCCGGCTCGCGCCCAGTAGGCGCCGAGGGTGCCGCCGATGGCGCCGGCGCCCCAGATCAGGATCGGGTCGGCCATGGTCCCTCCAGAAGCGCACGGGTTTCCTCGATCCCCACCTGCCAGAGGGCGCGCATCACCTCATCCGGCTTCTGGTAGGCGCCGCCGAAGGCGCCGTCGCCCAGGATGTCGCGGACGCCCGCAGGGGCCGAGGCGCGCATCAGGTCGCGGTCGAAGCCCGGCTTCTCGCCGGCGGGCATCGCCACCTCGGCGAGGCGCGTCCAGGGAAAGTTCTCCATCCAGTTCGCATGCGAGCCACTCACGTCGATTTCTTGGACCTTGGCCCAGGTGCGGGGCGCGTTCCACCAGTTGTGGAACTTGATGGAGAGATCCGGATACTCCACCATCAGGTCGCCCGCGAGGGCGCCCACGGGCTGGTTGCCGCCATGGCCATTCACGATGAGGATGCGCCGGAAGCCCGACCGGTGGACGGATGCGACCACGTCGCGCACGACGGCGAGCAGCGTCTCCACCCTCAAGGAAACCGTGCCCGGATAGGCGGCGAAATACGGGGCGCAGCCATAGGGCATCACCGGGAAGACCGGGACCCCAAGCGGTGCCGCGGATTCCAGCGCCACGCGCTCGGCCAGGATGAGGTCGACCGCGAGCGAGAGATAGCCGTGCTGCTCGGTCGAGCCGATCGGGAGGATGCAGCGGTCGTCCGTGCGCAGGTACTCCTCGACCTGCATCCAGTTCATGGCGTTGATATGCATGAAGGCGTGATCCTCGGACCGTGAGGGTGACAGGGGAAGAGTGGCGATCAGACCGTGATCACGTCGTCGCCGAAGATCGCGACGCCGATCTGGCCGTTGCGGGCGATGCCGCGGTACATGCCCGGCGTGTTGAAGGGGAGGGCGACGGCGCCCGTGCGGTCGACGGCGATGAAGCCGCCCGTGCCGCCGATGCGGGCGAGTTCGTCCAGCGCCTGCTTCGAGGCGTCAGCCAGCGCGAGGCCTTTCAGCTCCATGAGGCAGGAGAGGCGGTGACCGAGCATGACCTTCATGAAGCTCTCGCCATGCCCCGTGCCGGATACCGCCACCGTCGCGTCATCCGCAAAATTGCCCGCGCCGATGATCGGGCTGTCGCCGACGCGGCCCGGCATCTTGTCCGAATAGCCTCCCGTCGAGGTCGCGGCCGCCAGATGGCCGGCAGCATCGCGGGCGACCGCGCCGACCGTGCCGTGCCGGTCCTGCTCGCTCGTCGCGGCGCGGTTCTGCTTTGCGGCTTGCACGCGCTCCAGGGCGGTGAGGCGTTCCGGCGTGAAGAAGTACCATTGCGCCGCGAGCGGCAGGCCGTGGTTGCGTGCGAACTGCTCCGCACCCTCGCCGGTGAGGAGCACGTGCGGCGTCCGCTCCATCACGGCGCGCGCCGCCGAGATCGGATTGCGGATGCGCTTGCTGCCGCAGATGGCGCCGGCCGCCCGGTCCCGCCCGTCCATGATCGAGGCGTCGTGCTCGACGGTGCCTTCGCTGGTGAGCGCGGCGCCGTGTCCGGCATTGAAATAGGGGCTGTCCTCCATGACGCGCACGGCGCGTTCCACCGCGTCGACGGCGCTGCCCCCCGAGCGCAGGATCGCGTAGCCCTCCTCGAGGGAACGCGCCAGGGCGGCGCGGATGGCGGTCTCCCGCTCCGGGGAGGCCTCGCCCTTCTGGATGGCGCCTGCGCCGCCGTGGATGAGCAGGATCGGTTCGTTCGTGGTCATGCGCGTGCGGCCCTGCGTTGGGGAGCGGGAGCGGCCGGAGCGACGAGCGCGTCGCCGTCCGGCCAGGTGAAGGTCTGGACGACGATCTTGGCGAGCAGCACCGAGAGCGTCTCGCGCTCCTGCGGCGTCAGCGCCTTCAGCATCTCGTCCTGAAGATGCACGAAATGCGGCAGCGTTTCCGTGAAGATGCGTCGACCCGCACGCGTCAGCGTCAAAAGGAAGCTGCGCTTGTCCGTGGGGTGGCGCTCACGGCGCAGCAGGCCGCGCTGTTCGAGGGCCTGGATGGCACGGCTCAAGGTGTTCTTCGGGAAGCCATAGGAAACGGCGATGTCACGCGCCGTCACGTTGTCGCGAAGGCCCAGCGAATAGATGACCGCCACGTGCGGGCGCAGCAGCCCGTATTCGCGCTCGACCCATCCATAAAGAGGAATGTTGTAGCGCAAGGAGAGATAGTTGAAGCGGAACGCGAACCAGCACGGGTTCTCCCACAACCGCGCGATGGTGACCGCGTCGATGTTGAGGTCCTCGACCTCCGGTGGGCGGCCCGGCACGGGTCTGTCTATGTGTTGAGCTTTCAGCACAGCCTTCGATCACAACTAGTCCCATATGGAACTTGACGGCTGACGGCACGGTGGTCAAGCTGTTCGCAGAAGGTCGCTGAGAACAGCACGCCCAAGTTCGATCATCGGGCGAGGGACAAGACCGAGCGTCCAGAAGGCCACGGAGGGAAGAACGATGTTGCATGTCATGAAGCGGTCCTTGGCGGCCGCCATCCTCTCGAGCACGGTTCTGACCGGCGTCACCTTGTCGGCGAGCGCGCAGACGCTCACGATCGGGACTCGCGCCGGCCCCGAATCCGTCGATCCGCATTTCACCGCATCCGGCACCCACGCGGAGGCGCTGAAGCATGTATTCGATACGCTGGTCTGGTCCGGCGAGAAGCTGCAGCTGGAGCCTCGGCTCGCCGAGAGCTGGAAGCCGCTCAACGAGACGACCTGGGAATTCAAGCTTCGCAAGGGCGTGAAGTTTCACGACGGGTCGGACTTCACGGCCGAGGACGTGAAGTTCTCCATCGAGCGCATCCCGACCGTGTCGGGCCCGAACCCGACGACGATCTATGTGCGCCGGGTGAAGGAGACGAAGATCGTCGACCCGCACACGATCCATATCGTGACCGAGGGGCCGTCGCCGACCCTGCCGAACGACTTCATCCGGCTCTTCATCGTTTCCTCGAAGGCCGCGGCAGGTCTCACGAAGGACAACGCCAACGAGGCCTTCAACACGGGCAAGGCGGCGGTTGGCACCGGACCCTACAAGTTCGTCTCTTGGACTCCGAAGGACGCGTTCATCCTCGAGCGCTTCGATGGCTACTGGGGCGACAAGCAGCCCTGGCAGCGGGTCGTCCGCAAGGAGATCCCGAACGATGCCGGCCGCGTGGCGCAGTTGCGCGCGAACCAGGTCGACATGATCGTCCGCACCCCCGCGACCGATATCCCGACGCTGGAGCGGGATGCGAACCTGCAGGTGGTGAAGGGCGACACGGTCTACGTGTTCTACATCGAGTTCGACATGCGAGATAAGCCGCCGCAGGTCTCGTCGAAGGACGGTTCTCCGCTGGCCTCGAACCCGTTCAAGGACGTGCGCGTCCGCGAGGCCTTCGACCTTGCCATCGACCGGCCGGCGCTCGCCGAGATCACCATGGAGGGCCTCGGCAAGCCGCAGAGCCAGCTCGTGACGCCGAACATCTTCGGCTATAGCGAGAAGCTCCAGGTCACGAAGCCCAATGTGAACCGCGCCAAGGAGCTGCTGGCTCAGGCCGGCTACCCGAACGGCTTCAAGGTGGTGTTCAGCTTCACCAACGACCGTCTTCCCGGCGATGGGGCGGTGGGCACCGCGGTGACGCAGATGCTCGCCCGCATTGGCGTCGACGTGCAGGCGGCGGCCCAGCCAGGCGCCGTGTTGTTCCCGGCCCGCACCCGCGGCGACCTCTCCATGGTGATGTCGGGCTGGGGCACGCTCACCGGCGAGGCCAACTACACCTTGTCCTCCCTCGTGCACTCCAATGCGCCGCAGCTGAAGCTTGGCGCCTTCAACTGGCGCGCCTACAACAACCCGGAGGTCGACAAGGCTCTCCAGGCGGCGGCCATCGAGATGGATGAGGGCAAGCGCCGCGCCTATCTCCAGCAGGCCGGCGAACTCGCCGCGCAGGATCGCCCCCTGATCCCGCTCGTCGCCGTGTCCTCCGCCTGGACCCTGCGCAAGGACAAGGTGCGGATGGTCCGCACCCGCGTGGACGAGGACACCCTCGCCATGGACATCGCGCCCGCGAAGTAACCGGCGGGGCGGGGCCACGACGGTCGCCCCGCCCACCACATCGCGCCCGGGCCGAGACCTTTCGTCTCCCGCGGCCCTCGACGGAACTGCTCCGCTTGCATTCAACACCCGGGCCGGCGAAGGAACGGGATCGAGGCAACAGACCGCCCGCTCATGCTCGGCTTCATCATCCAGAGACTCCTGCAGGCGGCGCTTGTCATGCTCGCCATGTCGGCGCTCGTCTTCGTCGGCGTCTATGCGATCGGCAACCCGATCGACGTGATCATCTCGCCTGATGCCACGCAGGACATCCGCGCCCAGGCCATTGCCCGCTATGGGCTCGATCGGCCGCTCTGGGAGCAGTACTTCGTCTTCCTCGGCAATCTGCTGCGGGGCGATCTTGGGCGCTCGTTCCTGTTCGGCATGCCGGTTCTCGACCTCATTCTGTCCCGCCTTCCGGCGACGCTCGAGCTGACGCTCATCGCGGTCCTCGCGGCGACGCTGATCGGCGTGCCGCTCGGCATCTATGCGGGCTACCGGCCCGACAGCGCCGCCGCAAAGGCGATCATGACGTTCTCGATCGTCGGCTTCTCGGTGCCGACCTTCTGGATCGGGCTCATCCTCATTCTCACCTTCGCCGTGTCGCTCGGCTGGCTGCCGGCCGGCAGTCGCGGGCCGACGCGCGAGCTGTTCGGCGTGCAATGGAGCTTCCTGACCGCAGAGGGCTGGAAGCACCTGGCGCTGCCGGCCCTGAACCTGTCGCTCTTCAAGTTCGCCATGATGATCCGCCTGGCGCGCGCCGGCACGCGGGAGATCATGCTCACCGACACTGTGAAGTTCGCCAGGGCCGCCGGGCTCGCGGAATCGACCATCCTGCGGCGGCACGTGCTCAAGCTCATCTCGATCCCCATCGTCACCGTGTTCGGCCTCGAGTTCGGCTCGACCCTCGCCTTCGCGGTGGTGACCGAGACGATCTTCTCCTGGCCGGGGATCGGCAAGCTGATCATCGACGCGATCAATTCCCTCGACCGACCGGTGATGGTCGCCTATCTCGTCCTGGTCGCGGCGCTGTTCGTCACCATCAACGTGGTGGTCGATCTCGTCTATGCCCTCCTCGATCCACGCTTGAGGCCGGGAGCGCGCGCATGAGCGACACCAGCGTCCAAACGCCGGTCTCCGTCCCGGCCGAGAGCCTCGGAACGGCCATGCCGGCGCCCGCGCCGAGTGCAGCCGCTCCGGTCTCGCCCCTGCGCGCCGCCTGGGCCGAGTTCCGGGAGAACCGGATCGCGCTCGCGGCGCTCGTCGTGGTGTTCGTGATCGTCGGTCTTGCGGCGCTGGCGCCCTGGATCACGCCGCAGGATCCCTACGACATCGCCAATCTCAGTCTCATGGATGCGCGGCGCCCGCCGGGCTATGTGGGCTCGGGGGGCTACACCCATTGGATCGGCACCGATGCCAATGGGCGCGATCTCCTCTCCGCCATCCTCTACGGCCTGCGCATCTCGATCCAGATGGGCATGATGGCCGGCACGGTGGCACTCCTCATCGGCACGACCCTCGGCATCAGCGCCGCTTATGTGGGCGGCCGGGTCGAGACGGTGATCATGCGCATCGTCGACCTTCAGCTCTCCTTCCCGGCGATCCTTCTCGCCCTCGTCCTCTCCGCGCTCCTCGGGCAGGGCAAGGCCCAGCTCATCACCGCGCTGGTCGCGGCCCAATATGCCTATTTCGCCCGCACGGCCTATGGGGCCGCCTCGGCGGAGCGCCGCAAGGATTACGTGGAGGCGGCGCTCGCCGTGCCCCTCAGCGGTCGGCGCATCGTCTTCCGCCACATCCTGCCCAACGTGATGCCGCCGCTCATCGTGGTCGCCACGGTGCAGGTGGCAAGCTCGATCTCGCTCGAAGCGACCCTGTCGTTCCTCGGGCTCGGCCTGCCGGTCACGGAGCCGTCCCTCGGCATGCTCATCGCCAATGGCTTCCAGTACATGATGTCGGGCCGCTACTGGATCTCGATCTATCCGGGCATCGCCCTCATCATCCTCATCGTCGCCATCAACCTCGTGGGCGACCAGGTCCGCGACCAGTTCAATCCCAGGCTCAAGCGATGACGTCGCCCCTGCCGGACGGCTCCCAGCCGCTTCTCACCGTCGACAATCTAGCGACCCATTTCTTCACCCGCGCGGGCGTGGTGAAGGCTGTGGACGGGGTGTCGTTCTCGATCGCCAAGGGCCGGGTTCTCGGCCTCGTCGGGGAGTCGGGATCGGGCAAGACCGTGACGGGCTATTCGATCCTCGGTCTCGTCGATGCGCCGGGCCGGATCGTGGGCGGGTCGATTCAGTTCGAGGGGCGCGACCTGGCGAAGCTCTCGCCCGAGGAGATGCGCCGCATCCGCGGCAAGCGCATCTCCATGGTCTTTCAGGATGCGACCGCGACCTTGAACGCGGTGCTCTCCGTCGGGGAGCAGATGGCGCTCGCGATCCGGGCGCACGAGAACGTGTCCGACCGTGCGGTTCGTGCACTCGCCCTCGAGACGCTCGCCAAGGTCGGCATTCCGGATCCGGCCTCGCGCCTCAAGGCCTATCCGCACCAGCTCTCGGGCGGCATGCGCCAGCGCGTCGCCATCGCGATCGCACTTCTGCACCGGCCGGCCCTCATCATCGCCGACGAGCCGACCACGGCGCTCGACGTCTCGGTGCAGGCGCAGATCATCCACGAGATGCGCGAACTCGTGCGCATGTCCGATACGGCGATGCTCTGGATCACCCACGACCTCGCCACGGTCTCCAGCCTCGCGGACGACATCATCGTGATGTATGCGGGCAAGACCGTGGAGGCGGGGCCGACCCGCGCCATTCTCAAGAACCCGCGGCATCCCTATACCCGGGGCCTTCTCGACAGCGTGCCGAGCCGCAACCCGCGGGGCCTGATGCTGCCCCAGATCCCCGGCTCGACGCCCTCTCTGCTGCGCCTTGGCGGGGGCTGCGCCTTCGCACCCCGCTGCGCCTTCGCAACGGCGGCCTGCACGACGGCTCCCGAGGCGGTGACCGAGGACGTGCGCTCCCTGCGCTGCCATCATCCGCTCGGTCAGGCCGCATGACAGCCATTCTCGAACTCTCCGCCATCTCCAAGCGCTTCGACCCGCGGCTCACCCTCGGCGACAAGATCGCGGCCCGCCTCGGCGGCGATGTGGAAACACGCAGCGTGCAGGCGGTGCGCGGCGTCACCCTGACGCTTGCCAAGGGCGAGACGCTGGGTCTCGTCGGCGAATCCGGATGCGGGAAATCGACCCTCGGCCGCATCGCGGCAGGCATCATGAAGCCGAGCGCCGGAACCGTCCGCCTCGATGGCCAACCCATGATGTCGGCGTCGGGCAACAAGCTCACGACCCGGGTTCAGACGGTGTTCCAGGACCCTTACGCCTCCCTCAACCCGCGCATCAAGATCGGCGACATGATCGCCGAGGGCCCCATCGCCCACGGCCTCGTGCGGCGGGGGGAGGCTTTGGCCTATGTGAGCGAGTGGCTCTCCCTCGTCGGCCTCGATCCAAGCTTCGCGGAGCGCTACCCGCACCAGTTCTCCGGCGGGCAGCGCCAGCGCATCGCCATCGCGCGCGCCCTTGCGATGAAGCCGGACGTGCTCGTCTGCGACGAGCCGGTGGCCTCCCTCGACGTGTCGATCCAGGCCCAGGTCATCAACCTGCTGCTGCGTCTGAAGAAGGAGCTGGGGCTTACCTATCTGTTCATCAGCCACGATCTCGGGGTGGTGCGCCACATCAGCGAGCGCGTCGCCATCATGTATCTCGGTCGCGTGGTCGAGCTCGGCGAGACGGAGGCGCTCTACGGAGCGCCGCGGCACCCCTACACGCAGGCGCTCCTCGCCAGCGTGCCGCGCCTGATGACCGAGGACAAGGATCTGGCGGAGTTCAAGCCCATCGCGGGCGAGATCCCATCGCCCCTGGCGCCACCGCCGGGCTGCCCCTTTCACACGCGCTGCCCCTATGCGGGGCCGCGCTGCCGGGAGGAGGTTCCGGCCCTCGTGCCGGGCAGCGCCGACCGCCCGGTTGCCTGCCACCTCTACACGGGCGGCGTCGAACGCGCCGCCTGACCGCTCCAGCCCCTTTCGCTCTTTCGCCGGAGTTTCCATGAGCCTTGAAGCCCTTCGCCGGGAGATCGGCGCCGTCAACGATGTCCTCTGCGCCGCCTCGCTGCTCGTGTGGGACTCCCGCACCATGATGCCGCCGGGAGCCGTCGAGGCGCGGGGCCGGCAGATCGCGACGCTCATGGAAGCGGCCCGGGAGCGCCTGCTGGCGCCGGCCACCGAGCGGGCCCTCGACGCCGCAGCGGATTCTGTCGATGGGGAGCCTGCCGATTCCGCGGTGCGCCGTGAGGTCGCGGCGGTGCGCGAGGCCATCGGCTTTCACCGCCGGGTGCCTGCGGACCTCATCCGCCGCAAGGCGGAACTACGGCCGCTCGCGAGCGCTGCCTGGATGGAGGCCCGCAAGACCGATCGGTTCGCCACCTTCGCTCCTTATCTCGAGCAGACCGTCGACCTGCAGCGAGCCTATGCGCAGGCAATCGGCTATCGGGATCACCCCTACGACGCCCTGATCGACCTCTATGAGCCCGGACAGACGCAGGCGAGCCTCGCAGCCTTCTTCGGTGCGCTGCGGCCCCAGCTGCGCACCTTGCGCGAGGCCGCGCAGGCGCGGGGCGCCGGCATGCCCGCCTTCGTCGACCGCTCCTTCCCGGCGGAGCGGCAGCGCGAGTTCGGCAAGCGGATCGCGGCGCGGTTCGGCTACGATTTCGCGCGGGGACGCCTCGACTTCACGGTCCATCCCTTCGAGATCTCGTTCACCCGCCAGGACGTGCGCATCACCATGCGCCGCAGCGAGACCTTCGCGCCGCCGGCCCTCTTCGGCGCCTTCCACGAGGTCGGGCATGCGCTCTACGAACAGAATGTGGATCCGCGCTACACGCGCACGGCTCTCGCGACCGATCTGAAGCAGCTTTACGCGGTCGGCGGCACGAGCTTCGGCGCCCATGAATCCCAGTCGCGCCTGTGGGAGAACCATGTGGGCCGCAGCCGCCTCTTCTGGGAGCGACATTTCGAGGAGGCCCGCCAAGCCTTCGCGCCCTCCCTCGACGATGTGGATCTCGACACGTTTCTGGCCGCCATCGTCGCCGTGCGGCCTGGGCTCATCCGCACGGATGCGGACGAACTCACCTACGATCTCCACATCATGCTGCGTGTCGAACTGGAGGCACAGCTGATCGCCGGCGACCTCCAGGTGGCGGATATTCCCGAGGCCTGGAATGCCGCCATGGAATGCGATCTCGGGCTGAGGCCGCCAAGCGATGCGGATGGCTGCCTGCAGGACATCCACTGGTCCTCCGGCATGTTCGGCTCCTTCTGCACCTACTCCATCGGCAACGCCATGGGCGCCCAGCTCTTCGAGACCGCCATGGAGCGCGAGCCGGCAATCGGCGCTGCGCTCCAGGAAGGTGCCTATGGTCCGTTGCACGATTGGCTGAAGGACAATGTCTGGCAGCATGGTCGGCGCTTTGCGCGCGACGAGATTCTGGCGCGCGCGACGGGCCGGCCGCTCGAGACCGGGCCCTATCTGCGTCATCTCGAACGCCGCTACGGCTGAGGGCCGCTGGCCCTCACCGGTCGCCCAGCGCGGGGTCGGCCACCTCCGTGCAGTAGCGCGCGACCTCCGCATGGGTTGCGAACCAGGCGCCGAGCGCCTGGGCGTGTCGGATGATCTCCTCCACGATCCAGATGCGCGAGCGCTGGCCGATGATGTGCGGATGCATGGTCAGGACGAAGAGGCCCCCCTCCTCATGCGCGCCTTCCAGCTCGCGGCGGAAGATGTCGAACACGGCTTCGGGGCTCGTATAGGGCCTGAGCGCGCTCATGCGGTCCATGTTGAAATAGACCGCATCGTCCCGGATCCATTCCACCGGCACCTCGACGATGCCGCTCGGCTCACCCCGGTCCAAAAGCTCGTAGGGTTCGCTGTCGGCCATGAGCGAGCTGTCGTAGAGAAGGCCCATCTCGCGGATGATGGCGAGCGTCGCGGGGCTGAAATCCCAGCTTGCCGTGCGCATGCCCACGGGCGCGACACCGGACAGGGTCGCCAGGACGTCCTGGGCCCGGAAGGCGAGGTCGCGCTCGGCCTCGTAGGGCAGGGTGGAGTTGAATTCGTGGATCCAGCTATGGATCCCAAGCTCGTGCCCCGACGACACCACCCGCCGCGGCTCGTCCGGGTGGATCAGGGCCGACACCGCCGGCATGAAGAACGTGGCCGGCACCGCGTATTTCTCGAGCAGGTTCAGGATGCGCGGCGAGCCCACGCGTCCCCCATACTGCCCCTGGCTCAGCTTGCCATAGGACTTGCCGCCGAAGCGCAGCTCAAGGGTTTCGTGATCCGCGTCGAAGGAGAGCGCGACCGCAAAACGCTTGCCGTCCTTCCAACGGCTCGGCGTGAGCGACCGGCCGGCCCGCACATGGGCGACCTTCTCCCGCCAGATCGCCTCCTCCCACTGCCACGGTTCGGGCTGCGTTCCGTCCTGCATGGGTTCGTCCTCCCGCGGCCTGCGCCGCCACTACCGTCCCGCGTCACGTCAAAGCCCAGGGGGCATGTACCTGACAGGCCTCGATGCGACCGTGCGGCTCGTCAGCTGACGCCTGCGGTCGGCGATTGCGGCATGGTCGGGTTGGCCGGAATCTCCTGCGGCGATGAGGGCGGAACGCCGATCGGCTCGCTTGGGGCCGGCACGTTCGACGGCACGTCTGCCGGAATGCCGATCGGTTCTGGCGTCGGCGTCTCGCTCGGCTCCGGCGGGCGGGCGGGCGCGGGGTTCGGATCGGGATAGGGCTGGTTCGGCAGCGGGATGGGCATTGGAGCACCTTTTCGTCATCGACAGTTAAGCCATCGGCGAAGCGGCCGGTTCCGTGGCCTCGCCCAAGCCCGCCCGGAGGAGCCCGGGTCCGTGTGATTGGCGCGGCGCTGCTCCCTCGCCTATGGTCGCCCGCGATGCAGATTCCCGGTCCCGCCAAAGACCTCGTCCTCGTCGGGGGCGGTCATGCTCACGTGCACGTTCTCAAGAGCGTCCGCATGCGCCTCGATGCGGGCACCCGCGTCACGCTCATCAGCCGCGACGCCCGCACGCCCTATTCGGGCATGCTCCCCGGCCTTATCGCGGGACACTACACGCCAGACGAGGCCCATCTCGATCTCTACCGGATCGCTGTCGCCTGCGGGGTCCGCTTCATCCAGGCGGAGGCGATCGGGCTCGATCCCATAGGACGGCAGGTTCACCTGCGCGGCCGGCCCTCTGTGCGCTACGATGTGGTCTCCCTCGACACCGGCTCGACGCCGGAGGCCGAGGCGGTTCCGGGCGCGGCCGAGCACGCGCTGCCGGTCAAGCCCGTCGCCGCGTTCCTCGCCGCCTGGACGGCGCTCGTGGAGGAGGCTCGGGCCACCCGCCGGATGCCCAAGATCGTGATCGTCGGCGGCGGAGCCGGCGGCGTCGAGACGGCGATCTCCATGGCGGAGCGCCTGCGCGCGGCGCTGCCCGGGGTCCCGCCGGACCTGACGCTCCTCACCCGCGGGCGGCTGCTGGCGCGCATGAACGAGCGTGGGCGCAGGCACCTGGCTCGCGCCCTTGCCGATAACGGCATCGAGGTGGTGCAGGGGGCGGATGTCACGTGGGTCGGGGCCGATCGCGTCCTGTGCGCGGACGGACGCGTGTTCCCCTGCGACCGAGCCGTCTGGGTGACCTGGGCCGGCGCGCCGCGCTGGCTTGCCGAAACTGGCCTTGCCCTCAATGCGCGCGGCTTCGTTGCCGTGGAGCCGACCCTGCAATCGACGAGCCACCCGGACGTGTTCGCCGCAGGCGACGTGGCGAGCGTGCTCGCCTATCCGCGCGAGAAGGCGGGCGTCTATGCGGTGCGGCAGGGGCCGCCGCTCGCCCGCAATCTGTTCCTTGCCCTGCAGGGCCGCCAGCCCCGGCCGTTCAGGCCGCAGGCCACCGCCCTGGCGCTGGTCGGGATCGGCGGCGGCGAGGCCGTCGCGGTCCGCGGGGCGTTCGCCGCGAAGGGGCGGCTCGTCTGGCGCGTGAAGGAGCGCATCGACCGCCGCTGGATGCGGGGCTACCAGGAGCTCCGGCCCGCGCCCATGCCGTCGCCGTCGTCTGCCGCAGACCCCATGCGCTGCGGCGGATGCGGCGCCAAGGTGCCGGCCGCCGTGCTGCGCCGCGCGCTCCACCGGCTCGGTCTTGAGGGATCCGACGACGCGGCCGTGGTCGCGATGCCGGGAGCGGGCGTGCTCCTTCAAACCATCGACGGATTCCGGCCGTTCGTCAGCGACCCCTGGCTCTTCGGGCGGATCGCGGCCCGTCACGCGATCGGCGATATCCTGGCGATGAACGGGCGCCCCGAGACGGTCCTTGCGCTCGTGAACCTGCCGCCGATGGCGCCGGCGCTCCTGGAGGACGATCTCGTGCAGATGCTGGCGGGCGCCCAAACGGTATTCGCCGAGACCGGCACCCGTCTCGTCGGCGGGCACAGCGCGGAATCCGCCGAAGTCTCCCTCGGCTTCGCGGTCACCGGCGTGGGGGATGAGGGCACCTTGCTGCGCAAGGCGGGGCTCCGGGCGGGGGACCGCCTCGTGATCACCAAGCCGGTGGGCACGGGCACGATCCTCGCGGGTGCCATGCGCGGCGAGGCACAAGCCGCAAGCATCGAGGCGGCGCTTTCTGCCATGGGGGCTTCGCCCGGGAACGCCGTCGCGACGCTCGTTGCCCACGGGGCGCGCGCCTGCACGGACGTGACCGGCTTTGGCCTCGCCGGCCATCTTTCCGAAATGCTGCGCGCCTCAGGCTGCGGCGCGCGCCTCGACGCGTCGGCGATCCCCACCCTGCCGGGCGCCCTCGCGCTCATGGAGGCGGGGATCGTGAGCACGCTTCATGGCGCGAATGCGTATGTCGCCATCGAGAGCGGCGGTCTGGGAGACGCGCGCGTGCAGATCCTCTTCGACCCGCAGACCGCGGGCGGGTTCCTCGCCGGACTGCCGCCGGAGCGGGCGGAGCCCTGCCTTGTCGCCCTTCGCGCCGCCGGCCATTCGGCGGCGCTCATCGGCACGGTGGAGGAGGTGCCCGGCCTGCGGGTGACCGGTCTCTAGCCGGCGCCGGATGCCTCACGCTTGCCCGGGCCTCGCCGGCATCCGAACCGAGGGCACGGACGGCACCTTACATAAACCGCAAAGCCCGGTATGCTGGCGCCATCATCAGCAACGGACCCTGGCGCTGATGGCTGAGAGATCCGTGTGCTCCCGCCCCCCTGTGGAGCACGATCTTGGACGAAGCCCGCGCGATCCCGCCAGCAGCCCGCAAGCCGCGACGCCTCCCGGCGCTCGTGCGTCCCAATCGTGCGCCCGTCCGCTACTATCTGGGCATCCTGCCAGGGCTACGCCGATCGACGGCCAGCGCGCGCGGAGTGCTGCTCTTCGCGGCGCGCGCCCAGCAGAACACTCAGGAGGATGCCTTCGACCTCCCCTCGATGGCGCTCCGGAGACCGGATGGCCGGACGGCTTCAGCGGCCGGTCCGCGGTCCGCGCGAGGGCAACCATGAACGACGATCCGACGAACCTCGACAAACACCGGGGGCTCATGGCGCAGAAGGCCACGGAGCTTCGACGGCTCACAGCCCAAGTCGAGGCCGACCAAAGCGCGCTCAAGGCGCGAAAGGAAGCCCTGGAGCACATGCTGACGGGCGTTCCGGCGGTCGGATGGCCCGAGGCGGTCGCCAAGGCCCGATACCTCCTCGGCCTGCTCGCCGAAAGCTCTGAAGGCGCCGATGTGCGGCGCCGCAGATTGATCGCGGAAGTGCTGGAGGATTTCGACCGGCTCCTGCCCGCGCCTCACACCGATTCCGACTGAGGCCGCGCTCGCGGCCGTCATCACACGCAGAGAGGCGACCACTCATGGCGAAAGAGCAGCGCGGCAACCGGGAAGCCAAGAAGCCGAAGAAGCAGGAGCAGAAGACGATCGCGGCCGCTCCGCAGCGGGTTGCCCCCGCAAAGGACCCTGGCACCTCCGGTCGCCGATCATGAGCGCGAGCCCACGGCAGGCGGCCTGCATCCTGGCGGCCGGGCTTGCCCTGCTCGTCAGCCCCTGCGCCGCCGGCGAGAGCCGGATCATGGCGCAGGCCGCTCCATCGGTGCAATCGCAAGGCAAGGGCGCTCGGCCGAACCCGCGGGTGCCGACGGCACCCCGAGCCGAGGCGTCGCCGGCTCCCTCGCGGGATGTCGAGGCCGACAGCTCCGAGACGAAATACATCGCGGCACGAGCGGCCGCCGAGAAGCGCGAGCGGGAGTGGGACCGCAAGCTGAAGCAGCTCGTCAAGGATGTCTGCACCGGCTGCTGAGACCCGCGCCGCACCAACCCTTCGGCTGCGCCGCGCGGATCACGTTCGTGCGACGCCTGTCCGATCCGGCTGAATCCGGGAGACCGTTCGCCTATGCTCCCGCACACCGCGAACGGAGGTTTCCCCCATGACCGACGCCCCGCTTCTGCTCGATCGACGGTATCTTCTCACCGGGTCGGCGGCCGCCTCCGCGGCACTGCTCGTGCCTGGACGTCTCGGCGCTGCCGAGCTCGTGCCCACGCCGGGGCAGACGGAGGGTCCCTTCTACCCGGTCGAGTTCCCGTCCGACCTCGACCATGATCTCGTTCGCGTGACCGGACAGGCCGCGCAAGCGCTCGGCCAGGTGGTCCACGTGTCCGGCCGCATCCTCGATACACGCGGGCAGCCCCGGCCCGGCAGCACGGTCGAGATCTGGCAATGCGATGCGAACGGCATCTATCGCCACCCCCGCGCCCCAGGGCAGGGGCGCATCGACCAGGCTTTCCAGGGCTACGGCCGCACGCAGGCCGATGCGCAGGGGCAGTATCGCTTCCGCACCATCCGGCCGGTGCCCTATCCGGGGCGCACCCCGCATATCCACTTCGCCGTGCACGTGCCGGGGCAGGGTCGGCTCGTCACGCAGATGTATATCGACGGGGAGCCGCTCAATGCACGGGACGGGCTGCTCAACAGCATCCGGGATCCGCTCGCCCGGCGCAGCGTCGTGGTGCCCCTTGCGGCTGGGCCGGCATCCGAGCCCGGCGCCCTCCAGGGACGCTTCGAAATCGTGGTCGCGGCCTAGACGTCGCGGATGAGAGCTGCCGGTCGGGCCGGGGCACGGCCGCCGGACGAGCGGGTCGGCACAGGCATGCTGAACCCGCAGCAAAGGCCCGGCTAAAGCGTCGGCTTTCCTGCGCCCTGCGTCCGCGACATGAACAGGTAGTAGCTGACCGGCGTCGTCTCCGGATTTGAGAAGCGATAGGACGATGTCACATCGAAACGCAGGGCATCCCCGGGCTCCATGCAATACGTCTCGCTGCCGATCTCCACCATGAGCGGACCGCTCGGCGAGAAGATGAGCTTGCGGGTCGGGACAGGGTAGGGGGACAGCAGACCCGTCGATTTCAGACCGGGCAGCACGTGCCGCACGAGCTCCATGTCGTCGCCTTCGGAAGGAGAGAAGATCATCTCCCGTTCGAAACCCGTCGAGGGATCGCGGAAGCGGCCGCGACGATGGGCGCGCTGCAGCTGGACCGCGGCCGGACTCTGCTGGCCGCCGAGCAGCGCCGACAAGCTGACGTTCAACGCCGTCGCGATCCGGACGAGAATGCCGACGGTCGGCACCTTCTCGCTGCGCTCGATCTTCGAGATCATGGCCCGGCTGACCTGGGCCCGATTGGCCAGCATCTCAAGGGTCAGATTCTGTGTCTGCCGCAGCTCCCTGAGACGGGACCCGAGACTGGACAGCAATTCGTCAGCGGCCTCGTTGACGACTTCAGCGCCTTTGGTCTCTGGAGCGGATCTCGGCATCGAAACAAGCCTGGTTGAGCAACGTATGAGGCGCCTGATCTAAGGTAAGCCGAACTCTTGCACAATCATGGCCCCGTCCCGGTATGGGAATGTCGGCCGGCCAGCCTGGCCAAGGCCGTTCAGCCATGTGCGAACGAAGCGCGGCGGATTCTGCACGGAGGTCCTCTCAGCCTTGATCGGCATGGGAGCGCAGGCGCGGCCCAGCCTTCAGAACCTGACCGTCCAGGGGGTGTCCGACGAGTTGCTCCGCCAAGCGGGCGGCGTCCAGCAATCGCGGCAGGTCGAGCCCCGTCTCGATGCCCATCTCGTGCAGCATATGCACCATGTCCTCGGTACAGACATTGCCGGCGGCGTTCGGCGCGAAGGGGCACCCTCCCAGCCCGCCGACGCTGCTCTCGAAGCGCTCGATGCCCTCCTGCAGGGCAGTCATGACGCAGACCAGCCCGAGCCCGCGGGTGTTGTGAAAATGAAACGCGGCGTCGAGTTCGGGCAGGTTGTCCCTCAAGGTGTGGGCAAGCCCCTGAACCTGACGCGGCGTGGCCATGCCGGTGGTGTCGCAGAAGCTGACCCGGCCGATGCCCAGCTGCTGAAAGCGATCCGCAAGGTCGATCACGGCCCCAACCGGCACATCGCCCTCGAAGGGGCAGCCGAACGCGACGGACAGGGACACGTCGATGCGGGTGCCCGCCGGGGTCATGGCGGCGATCTCGCCCAATCCTGCGAGGGAATCGCGGGTCGTCCTGTTGAGATTGCGCATCCCGTGGGTGTCGGTCGCCGAGAGAACGAGGACCACCGTATCGACCTCGGCCGCGATCGCGCGCTCCGCGCCGCGCCTATTGGGGACGAGCGCCTTCAGCTCCGCCTTCCTGACGCGGCGGAGCGCCGCAAGAAGCTCGGCGGCGTCCGCCAGCTGCGGCACGCGGGTCGGGGAGACGAACGAGGTCACCTCCAGGCTGGTATGGCCGGCATCGATCAGGGCGCAGGCGAGAGCCAGCTTCTCCTCGGTCGACAGAATGCGCGGCTCGATCTGCAGCCCGTCGCGCAGCCCGACTTCGGTGATGGACACGCGTTGCGGCAAGCAGGTCACGGCTCAGATGGTTCCGTCGCGGGACAGCTGATCCAATTGCGCCTCATCCATCCGCAGCAGGTCCCCGTAGACCTCGCGGTTATGCGCGCCGACGCCGGGCCCGGCCCAGCGCACGTGACGGGAGGACGCTCCGAACATCGGGACGGTTCCAGGGTGAAGCACCTTGCCGAGTTGCGGGTCGTCGATCCACTGCACCATGTGGCGGGCGTTGTATTGCGGGTCCTCCGCGATATCCGCAGCCGTGTAGACGCGGCTCGAGGGAATGTCCGCATCGGCCAACTGGCGCTCGAGGGCGCGGGCATCGTGCTGCCGCGTCCACGAGGCGATCTCGGCCTCCAGGGCATCCACGTTGCGGCAACGGGCCGGGTTGTCCACATAGCGCGGGTCGTCCGCGAGTCCGGGGCGCCCCATCAGGTCGCAGAGCGTCCGAAACAGTGCATCGGAGTTCGCCGCGATCAGGACCCAGCCCCCGTCGGCGGTCGGAAACGCGTTCGTCGGCGCCGCCGTGCTGATGCGCCCGCCGGAGGGCTCGCGCACCTGGCCGGTGGCCCCGTATTCCGGCAGAACGCCTTCCATGACGCTCAAGACCGCCTCCGTCAGCGCCACATCCGCGACCCGGCCGGCCGGCGTCTTGGACCAGAGGCCCGCCAGCACCGCGATCACCGCATAAAGGCCGGCGATGGAATCGCCGATGCTGATGCCTACCCGCACCGGCGGCAGGTCCGTCGTGCCGGGGGTGTGGTTGGACAGGTAGCGCAGGCCGCCCAGCGCCTCGCCGATCGCTCCGAAACAGGCCCGGCCCGCCAGCGGGCCCGTCAGCCCGTAGCCGGAGACATGGCAGATGACGATGCCGGGGCGAAGCTCCTGCAGCCGAGCATCGTCAAAGCCGAGGCGCGACAACTGGCCCGGGCGCAGGTTCTCGACGAGGGCATCGGATTTGGCGACCAACTCCGCCAGGACGGCGCGGCCCTCGTCGGATCTGAGATTGAGCGTGACGCATTTCTTGTTGCGGCCATGGACGGACCACCAATAGGTGTGCCCCTCCTGGGCCGCGCCCCATTTGCGGACCGGATCGCCGGAGCCCGGCGGCTCCACCTTGATGACCTCGGCGCCCAGATCGGCCAGGACCCGCGTCGCGAAAGGCGCGGCGATGTAATGGCCGATTTCGAGAACCCTCAACCCCTCGAGCGGCAGGGACCCGGCGGCGCCCGGTTGCGCGGCGCTCATCAGGCTTCCACCTTCTTGCGGCTGGAGCCGATGCTCCACTCGCGGCGCATGAGGCCGTCGATCTCGCCGACGATGCCCCGCCGGAAGACCATGACGCACAGAATGAAAGCCACACCGATGAAGATGGTGACCGGGATCGCCGTGGACGCCAGATAGTTCTGGATCGTCAGCACCAGCGCCGCCCCGATCATGGGGCCGAGGAACGTGCCGACCCCGCCGAGAAGCGTCATCAGGATGACCTCGCCCGACATCTGCCAGGCGACGTCCGTGAGCGTCGCGATCTGGAAGACCAGCACCTTCAGCGATCCGGCGAGCCCGGTCAGCGCGGCCGAGATGACGAAGACGGTCAGCTTGTAGCGATTGGTCCTGTAGCCGAGCGACAGGGCGCGCGCCTCGTTCTCGCGGATGGCCGTCAGCGAGGCGCCGAAGGGCGAATGGATGACCCGCCAGATCGCTCCCATCCCGAGGAGGAACACCACCAGGACGAAGTAGTAGAGCGACAGGTTGTCGGAGAGCGGCACGATGCCCAGGAAATCGGGCCGCGGCACCCGTTGGATCCCGTCTTCCGCATAGGTGAACGGCGCCTGGAAGAACGCGAAATAGGCCATCTGCGACAGGGCCAGCGTGGTCATGGCGAAGTAGAAGCCCTGCCGGCGGATGGCGATGATGCCCATCAGGAAGCCGGTCACGGTCGCGAAGGCGACGCCGATCAGCAGGCCGGATGCCGCGTCGAAGTTCCAGACCTTGAGGGCATGCGCGGTGACGTAGGCCGCGCCCCCAAAGAAGGTCGCGTGGCCGAAGGCGACCATGCCGCCATAGCCGAGGACGAGATTCACCGCGGATGCGAACAGGCCGAAGCACAGGAGCTTCATCAAAAAGACGGGGTAGAGGAACAGGGGAGCGACGGCCAGGAGCGCCAGGCACCCGGCCAGCAGCGCGAGCTGGAACGACTTCTTCTGGGACAGGGGAGACGGTTGCGGTGCGGACATCATGACGATCACTCGCCTTTTCCGAAGAGGCCACGGGGGCGCAGGAACAGCACGACCGCCATGATGACGAAGGGAACCAGGTTGGCGGAGGGAGGCCAGTAGACCTTCGCGACCGCTTCCAGCACGCCGAGCATCAGGCCGCTGACGATGGCGCCCGTGATGGAGCCAAGGCCGCCGATGATGACCACCGCGAACACGACGATGATCAGGTTGGCGCCCATGAGCGGGCTGACCTGGAAGACGGGAGCCGCGACCACGCCCGCAAAGCCCGCCAAGGCTCCGCCGAACGCGTAGGTTCCCGTGAGCAGAACCGGAACGTTGACGCCGAAGACCTCGAGGAGGCGGCTGTTCTCGGTGGCGGCGCGCAGTTTCGCGCCGAGCGAGGTGTACTCGATGATCAGCCAGGTGAGGAGGCACAGGAGCAGGGATATGCCGATCGCGAAGGCGCGGTAATGGGGGAGGAACATGAAGCCCAGATTGCTCGTGCCCCTGAGGGCCTCCGGCACTGCGAAGGGCTGCCCGGCCGTGCCGTAGAAGTACTGCAGCACGCCCTCGATCAGCAGCGCGATTCCGAAGGTGAGCAGGAGGCCGTAGAGAGCGTCGAGCCCATAGAGCTTTCGCAGGAGGCCCCGCTCCAGGATCGCCGCCAGAACGGCCACGATGAGCGGCGCCACGATGAGGCAGGCCCAGAAGCTGAGGCCGGCCCGGGACGTGAGAAGGAAGGCCGCGAAGGCCCCGAGGGTGTAGAAGGCCCCGTGGGTGAAATTGACCACCCGCAGCAGGCCGAAGATCACGCCGAGCCCCAGGCTGAGGAGCGCATAGAACGCCCCGTTGAACAGCCCGAGCACGAGCTGGGAGGCGAGAGCGATGAGGGGAACGCCAAAGATCATCGTCACGGCTTAGACCCCGATCAGGCTGGAGACGGTTTCGAGGCGGGCATCGAGTTCGCGGGCCGAGAAATGGTCGGCGACCCGCCCTTCCTCCATCAGGTAGAAGTGGTCGGCGAGATGGCGCGCGAAATGGAAGTTCTGCTCCACGAGCAGCATGGTGAGACCGTCCTCCTTGAGCGCCTTGAGCACGCGGCCGATATGCTGGACGAAGACGGGCGACAGGCCCTCCGTCGGCTCGTCGAGGATCAGGAGCTCGGGGCCGGCCCGCAGCACCCGCGCGATGGAGAGCATCTGCTGCTCGCCGCCCGAGAGGGTCCCGCCGCTGGCGCGCCGCCGTTCCTTGAGATTGGGGAAGAGATCGAAGATCCGCTCGAGGCTGATGCCCCGGTCGCTGATCTTCGGCAGGAGATCGAGGTTCTCCTGCACGGACAGGGAAGCGTAGATGCCCCGCTCCTCGGGCACGTACCCGATGCCCGTATAGGCAATGCGGTGACGGGGCATGCCGATCAGTTCCGTCCCGTTGATGCGGATGGAGCCTGTCGCGCGCGTCAAGAGTCCCACAATGCCGCGCAGGGTCGTGGTCTTGCCGACCCCGTTCCGGCCCAGGATGGCAACCGTCTGGCCACGCGGAACGGACAGGCTGACCCCATGGAGGATATGGCTCTCGCCGTACCAGCCTTGGAGGTTCTCGATTCTCAGCAGGGGCTCATGCATGGAAGCCGGCTCCAATGTAGGCCTCCCGCACGGCGGCGTTGTCGCGGATCTCGGCATAGGTGCCCTCGGCCATGACCTCGCCGCGCACCAGAACGGTCACCCGGTCGCAGAGGCTTTCGACCACCGAGAGATTGTGCTCCACCATCAGGACGGTCCGGTCCTTCGCGATGGTCCGGATCAGCTCGACGATCATCGGGATGTCTCCGGCCGCCATGCCGGCGATCGGCTCATCGAGAAGCAGGACCTCCGGCTGGATCGCGAGGGTCGTGGCGATCTCGAGGGCGCGCTTGCGGCCATAGGAAACCTCGGCGCAGAGCTTGTGCGCCAGAGGCAGAAGGCCGACCCGATCCAGCAAATGGTCGGCCTCATCGTCGAAGCGTCGGAGCACGCGCGAGGGCTGCCAGAACTGATGGCTCGATCCATGACGATGCTGGAGGGCGACACGAACGTTCTCCCGCAGGGTCAGGCCCGGAAAGACGGACGAGATCTGGAACGACCGGCACAGGCCGCGGGACGCGACCTCCGCGGGGCCCTTGCCGGTGATGTCCTCGCCGTTCAGGAAGATGCTGCCCGAACTTGCGGAGTGGAACCGCGTCAGGAGCCCGAAGAGCGTGGTCTTGCCCGCTCCATTCGGACCGATGAGCGCGTGGATCGTGCCGACCTGAACCTTCAGGTCCACATCCTTGACGGCATAAAAGCCGCCAAAGTTCTTGCTGACCCGCCGGGCCTCGAGAGCGATGCTCATTGGCCGCTCGCCATGCCGATGGGCGTGAACGTGGTGAAGAGGGGCCGGGTGGCCGCAAGCGTGGGACGCTCCCTCAAAGCCGAGACCAGTGCCGCGATGTGCGGGTGATCCGGGGAATCGAAGGCTTCGCCGAAGCGCATGCGCAGATATTCGATCACCACGACGGGCAGGAAGGCCGCGATGCCCGGCCGAGCCTTCAAGGCATCGGCCTGCGCGGCCACCAGCTGCTCCAACCGGTCGAGGCTGCGCCGCATGGCGCCCTGCCGGCGGGCGGCGATCGGAGAGGAGTCGAAGGCGGTGTCGCTGGCGGACCCCGACGTGACCATGCGCCCTGCCATGATGGCCGCAGCCGCATCGATGATGCCGAGGCAGACGCCGCCCAGCTCGTGCTGCGCCTCGTTCTGGAACCACAAGCGCTCCGCTTCACCCGAGCGGCGCGCCGCGAAATCGGCGATCAGAAGCGATTCCGTGATCACCCGCGCGCTGTCGCCTTCGTCGAGGACCAGGGCCGGCACGCGGCCCGCCGGATTGTGCCGGACCAGATCGGGCGGGTTCTGCCAAGGGTCGAGAATGACGATCTCGAGGCCTCCGAGGCGAGCCTCAAGGCACATGATGCAGGCCAGGCGCGCATAAGGCGACGTCGGGCTGACGTAGAGTTTCATGGGGGTGCTCCGCCTGGAATGGACCTGCTCCGGGGAGCAGGTCCAAGCGGTTCGAACGGCAAGGGCGGGAGGTCCCGCCCGGCGGGATCACTTCACGAAGGGGCAGCCGCTTTCCTTGGCGGTGCGGAACAGGCCCTCCGCGGGGATCTTCGCGATGATTTTGTAGAGGTCGTTCGGACCCTTCGACTCGGAGGGATCCTTTACCTCGACCAGCAGCATGTCGTAGGTCACGCGGCCATTGGCCTGGATGCGCGGATTCTCCCAGATGCCGCTGGTGATGGGAAGCTCGCGCATCTTCGCCGCCACCGCATCCGGCTCATCCGTTCCGGCCGCCTTCACGGCCTCCAGGTAGTGCCGCACCGCCCCATAGGCGCCCATATGGCCCATGGTCGGCGTCTTGCCGCCGTTCTTCGCCATCAGCCGCTTGGCCAGCGCGCGCGTGTTGTCGTTCAGGTCCCAATAGGTGGAGACCGACATGCGCATGCCCTTGGAGGCCGCGAGGGTGAGCGCCTCGATGTTGTTCTCGTAGACCATCATGGCGGCGAGCTTGTTGCCGAGCCCGAACTGGGCGGCCTGCTTGACGGTGGTTTCGAGGTCGGTGCCCGCATTGGCAAGGCCGATGACGTCCGCGCCCGACGCCTGCGCCGTCAGCAGGGCCGAGGCCATGTCGTTGGAGTTCAGCGGGTGCATGGTCTGGCCGATCACCTTGCCGCCGGAAGCGGTGATCGACTTGGTCGCGTCGGACGTCAGGGAGTGACCGAACACGTAATCGGCGACGATCATGTGCCAGGTCTTCTTGCCTTCCGACACGATGCGCGAGGTCACGGCGCGCGACAGCTCCTGCGTGGAGGGCGCGAACTGGAAGCCGTAGGGCGAGCATTGCGCTTCCGAGAAGCCGGGCGCGTAGGCGCCGCTCGCCAGCGTGAACACCTTGGCGTTGGCAGCCCGCGCCTGGGCGGCGAGGCCGACGGCGCTCGATCCGCCGAGGGTCATGGCCTTGATGCCGTATTCCTCGATGTAGCGCTGGGCCTGGGCCGAGCCCACGTCGGGCTTGTTCTGGTGGTCCGCGTGCAGCACCTCGATGGTGCGTCCGAGAACCTTGCCGCCCGCGTCTTCGACGGCCAGCTGCACCGCCTGGAGCGTGCCCGGTCCCCCGTTCGCCGCGAAGATGTTGGTCATGTCGTCGAGCACCAGGAGCCGCAGGGGCTTGTCCTGTGCGGCCGCAGCCATGGGCAAAGCCGTCGACAGCAGCGCGGCGCTCAGCAGCGCTTTCCATTTGTTCTTCATGTTGTCCTCCCTCTTGTTCCGGCAGGCTCTGCGGATGGTCCTTCCCGCTCAACACCGGGACCGCCTGCCATGTCCCGAAGTACCGATTCTTCAGCGGATCCCGCCTACGCGGCTGCCCTGGGCGTCGATGGCCTCTATTGCAGCGTGAACGGATTGGAGATCCGCGATTTGGGATTGATGAAAACGCTCTTGGCCTCGAGGTATTCGTAGATCGCGGCCTTGCCGTTCTCGCGCCCGATCCCCGACGATTTGAAGCCGCCGAAAGGCGCCATGTAGCTGACGACCCGGTAGGCATTGACCCACACGGTGCCGGCCCGGAGCTTGCGGGGCATCGTGATCGCCCGCTCGAGACTCTGGCTCCACAATCCGGCCGCAAGCCCGTAGGGCGTGTCGTTGGCCAGCGCCACGGCTTCCTCATCGGTCCGGAACTTCATGACCGACAGGATCGGGCCGAACACTTCTTCGCTCGCGATGCGCATGGAATTGTCGACACCGGTGAAGATGGTGGGCTCCACGAACCAGCCGTCGCGCAGCCGCTCGTCGTCCGGCCGGCGACCGCCCAGCGCGCAGACCGCGCCTTCGGACAGGGCGATGTCGATATATTCGAGCGTTTTCGCGAGCTGCGGCTCGGTCGCGATCGGTCCGACATCCGTGGTCTCGCTGCGCGGATCGCCGAGCCGCGCCTGGCGCATCCGCTCGACGAGCTTCTCGACGAAGGCGTCGTGAATGCTCTCATGGATGATGAGGCGCGATCCGGCCATGCAGGTCTGCCCTGCGGCCGCGAAGATGCCGGAGATCACGCCTTTGACGGCCGCATCGAGATCGGCGTCCTCGAAGATGATATGGGGCGACTTGCCGCCGAGCTCCAACGAGACGCGCTTGAAGCTCTCCGCCGCCGCGCGGGAGACCAGCCGCCCCCCCATATCCGATCCCGTGAAGGCGATCCGGTCCACCAGGGGGTGCTCGGCGAGCGCCGCACCCGCCTCGTGCCCGAAGCCGGTCACCACATTGACGACGCCGGGCGGGAAGCCCGCCTGCTCGAAGAGTTCGAGGAAGGCGAGCATCGAGACGGATGCATGTTCCGAGGGCTTGATGACGACCGTGTTGCCGGCGGCGAGCGCCGGCGCGAGCTTCCAGACCGTCAGGAGCAGGGGCGAATTCCACGGCGTGATCGCGCCCACGACCCCGATGGGCTCGTAGCGGATGTAGTGGAGCATGTCCCCTTTATCGATCGGCGTGACCGCGCCTTCGATCTTGTCCGCAAGCCCGCCGTAGTACTGGAACCAGCGCGGGATGTAGCGCATCTGCCCCAGCATCTCGACCATGAGCTTGCCGTTGTCGCGGACCTCGAGCTCCGCCAAGCGCTGGGCGTTCTGCTCGATGAGGTCGGCCAGCTTGTAAAGGAGCCTGCCGCGATCGCTGGCGATCATCGTCGACCAGGGACCCGAGGTGAACGCCGCATGGGCGGCGCGCACGGCGCGGTCCACATCGTCCGCGGTTCCGCGAGGCAGCCGGGCCCAAGACTTGCCGCTGAAGGGTTCCTTGGTCTCGAACCATTCACCGGACGAGGCGGCGCACCACTCGCCACCGATCAACATGCGAAAGTCCTGAAGCGACGATTGATCGACGGCCGAGGATCCCACGATGCCTCCTTTCGAGCGGCGACCGGTCGACTGCGCGGCATCGCCAGCCTTCCCGTCGGCGCTCCTCGTTATCTCGTTGCTGAAAATCTACCATCGAAGAAACAACCTTTGCAATAGGTATCTTCTATAGGAGATTTTCGGAAAGGGTTGCGCGGGTGGGGCTGGCGCGACCTGTCCGGCCTCCGCTTCCGCCGGCCATACGCCCGCTGCCGGTTAGCTGCGAGCGGAACGACGTTTCGCAGCGGTTCCAGCCCCGCTCCATGGCCTTGCCGCCCCGCCGCGCTATCTCGCCCCGGGGCCGCCGAGACAGGGCTGGGGAGTAACGGCATGGACATGACGCGGATGGCAGCGACACCTCTGGTCTGGGCCGGGCGGCTCGCCCTCTGCCTCCTCTTCGCATGGGTCATCGCCGGCGAGCTGCCGCGCGTTCAGCCGAGTGACCTGCTCTGGGATTTCGGGTCCTTCGTGGCGTCGGGCCGGGCGGCCCAGGAGGGGCTGAACCCCTATGGCATCCACCCGCTCACCTTCCACGTCTCGCTCCCGGGCTTCGAGGCCTGGAACCCGAACCTGAACCCGCCCATCTCGGCGCTCCTGTTCCAGCTCTTCGACTCGCCCGACCCGCACCATTCCTTTCGCGTCTGGCGCTGGGTCTCGGTCGCGATCTATCTCGCCATCGTGCTTCTGCTCCTGTGGCGCTACCCGTCCCACGCGCCGCTGCCGCTCATCCTCTGGCTCTTCGCCCTGGCGGGCTTCTGGGACACGCTGCTCCTCGGGCAGATCTACCTGCCGCTCGTGCTGGCGGCCGTCGCGGCCTGGCTGCTCCTCGAGCGCGGCGAGGGTGTCTTCGCCGGCATCCTCATCGGCCTCGTGGTCGCCATCAAGCCGAACTTCCTCGTCTGGCCGGCGCTCCTGTTCCTCGCCGGATTCTACCGGCCGGCGCTCGTGTCGGGGCTCGTGGCGGGCCTCATCAGCGCCATCCCTCTCGTGCTCTACGGTCCCGAGGTGTACCGGCAATGGTTCGAGCTCATCGCCTCGGATCGCGAGCGCGCCTTCTTCCTCACCAACGCGTCCTTCGCGGGGCTTGCAGCCCGTGCCGGCCTGCCGGTCCTCGGCCCGGTCCTCAGTCTCGCCCTCCTCGGCGGATTGGCGGCCTGGGCGTTCTTCCTAAGGCCGAGCGTCCTACGGGCGAGCGCGCTTGCGCTCGTCGCGTCGCTGCTCGCGTCGCCGCTCGGCTGGATCCACTACACCTTGTTCCTGCTGCCGATCCTCGTCGCCGGATGGCACAGGCCCGCATTGCGGCTCGTGTCCATCCTCCTCATCGTTCCGGTGCCCTTCGTGATCGGCCAGTTCGAGAAACCCGCGCTCACCCAGCTCACCATCGGCTCGGTCTATGCCTGGGCGCTGGTGCTGTGCCTCGGTGTGCTGCTCCTCGACGAGTGGCGTCTCGCCCGCCGGGTGCCCGGCCGTAAGACGTCCTCGGCCGAGACGCTGCCCGCCTATGGCGGCTCACCCGCTGCCAGCTGATCCGGCCTATTGCGGCTCACCCGACCCGGGCTGGTATTGTGGCTCACCCGCCGCCAGCTGATCCGGTTGCGGGCGGCGTATCGGGAGATCCGTCGGAGTTGCTGACGGTCTCGGCTGGTTCTGGCTGGGCCACATAGACCTTCCAGTCCGCGGTCTCGTGGGAGAGCCGGTATCGGCTCTGGAGCGTCTCGGCATAGACCTCCCGCATCCCGTTCGCCGTCCAAGCCTCGATGGGGAATTTCGGCTCCAGCACCACCGTCGCATCCTGGAACAGGCGTTCCGGCGGCGGGAAATGGGTCTCGTCAATGGTGCGGCCCCAATGATGCCAGGTGTTGTCGCCCGCGACCGGGCGCAGGCCGAGACCGGCCGCGAAGGGGCTCACGAAATCGAGCACCAGAACCCGCGCCGGGCTGCCCTGGATGTCCTCAAGTGCACGAGCGCCGTCCTCGATGCTTGCCAGGTACCGGCTGAAGGCCGGGTGATCGCCACCGTGCCAGAGCTGCACCAGGCGAATGCCCTCGAACTTCGGCAGGGGAACGGACGCGCCCCGATGGCTCGCCGCAAGGCCCGCATGCAGCAGGAGCGTCGCGCTCAGATGCGCGATGGAGGGCAGGACGAGCCCGAGCAGGACGAGGTTGATGCCGGCGAACGCCGATTGCCGCTGTCCCGGAACGCCGTCCCGCCGCGCCAGGATCTCCGCTCCGACGGCGGCCCCGGCTCCAAGGGTGACGATGCCCCAATGCTGGAAGTTCTGCGCGATCAGCACGAAGCCGGAGCCCGCGCAGAATCCAAAGAACAGGAAGTCGCGAAAACCGCGCGTTCGTGCCAGCGCGAGCACGACGAAGATGGCGAACAGAATGTAGTCCGCGAGGTTGCGCAGGAGAATCTCGAGCACCCTGTCGGGCGTGCCGAGGCCCCCGCTCACCCGTCCGGCCATCATGATGTCCGTGATGTGGGACACCGATCCGCGCCAGACGAACTCGATGGCAAGGCAGGCCGCCGCAATGCCCGCGAGGGCGCCCGCCGCCCAGCCGCGCTGGCGGGGATCGAGGAGCAGGAAGACGAGAAAGCCGATCCCGACGGCCCCGTAGCTGATCTTCGTGTAGAGCATCAACAACACGAGGCCCGACGCGCAAAGCCCGTCGAGAACCGGCTGGCCGGCTTGCGCGTGCCGCGGCGGCAGATACAGGACGAGCAGCAGACCGAGCGCCGTCCAGCCGATGCGGTTGTAGAACATGGCGAACGAGAGGGCCGCGATGCTCTCGCCGAGATTCGCCGGAACCGCCAGGACGAGAACCAAATACACGGCAAGCGGGATGCCGATGGCCGGCCTCAGCCGCGAGCCCAGAATCCAAGCCGCGGCAGGCGCGAGCGCCACGAGTAGCAATGCCATGCCGACCGGCATCGCACCGCCCATGGTCCCGGAGAGCCAGAGCCCGAGGGCCGGGATGTAGTAGGTGAGGGGGCCGAGCGCCGTGTGGAAATCGCGGTTCGGGATCTGCCCCTGGTCGATCCTGTGCGCGCCGTCGAGGAACACGAAGAGGTCGTTCACGTATTTCGTGGTGACCGTCTCGCCGGGCAGCGCGAGCAGAAGCGCGCAGAGGACCGCGAGCGCGATGACGAGGAGAGCCGTGGGCCGGCTGAAGCCCGTCGCCGTCATGGCCGCGCCTCGGCGCGCGGCGCCGCGATCTTGCGATCGTCGCTCCCGCGCCGCCGATGAACGGTCCACGAGGCGCTCTCGGCGTGGGGCTCGAACTGGTCGCGGATGGTGTCGGCATAGAGTTCGGCGAGGGGCAGATTGTTGATGCCCCATTTGGGCACCATGAGCAGGCGGACGCCGCCGAGCAGATCGCCCCCGGACAGGTGATGCTCCGCATTCACGTTGCGCCCCCAGTGCAGCCACGCATTGTCGCCCCGCGGGGGCGGGAGCCCGAGGCCGGCCGAGAAGGGATTGACGAAGTCGAGCACGGAGACCTCGCCGGCCCGATCGACGTTCTGGAGCAGCGCGGCTCCGTCGCGCAGACTGGCAAGATACGCGCTCGAAAAGGCGTGGTCTCCTGGCTCCCACAGCAGAGCAAGGCGCACCTCGCCATAGCCCGGCATCGGGAACGGTTCGCCGGACCGGGCGGCTGCGAGACCGGCATGCAGGCTGAGCGCCATGAAGCAATGCACCGCGGTCGGCAACACCAGGGCGAGAAGCACGAGCGGCACGCCGCGCGCCAGGGCCCATGCCTCGTCGCGCAGCTCCTCCTCGCGCAGCAGCCGCTCGGCCGCGACGGCCGCGCCCGCATGGATGGTGATGATGCCCCAGGGCTGCGAGTTCTGCGCCATGATGACGAGCCCGACCCCCGCGCAGAATCCATAGAACAGGACGTCTCGCCACGAGGGATGACGCCAGAGCGCCAGGCCCGCGACGATGCCGAACAGCACGTAATCGGCCAGGTGCCGCAGCAGGCCGAACGCCCAGTCCACGACGCCTCTCGCGCCGCTGACCTGGCTCGTCAGCAGAAGGTCGGCCACATGGGCGAAGGAGGCGCGCCAGACGAGTTCCACGAGGCCGCACGCCGCAAGCGTGAGACCGATGGCGCCTGCGGCCCATCCGCGCTGCCGGCGATCGAGGAGCATGAAGGCGAGAAAGGCGAGAGCGACCGCCCCATAGGTGACCTTGAGCCCCAGCATCAGCCCCGTCAGGGCCGCGGCCGACGCGGCGTCGCGCCATGCCTGCCGTCGGCTCTCGCGAAGGGGCGGACAGTACATCACGAGCAGGAGGGCGAGGGCCGCCCAGCCGACCCGGTTGTAGAACATGGCAAAGGAGAGCGAACGGATGCTCTCGCCCAGATTCATCGGCACCGCCACCACGAGGAGCAGGAAGACTCCGAAGGGCAGCGCCAGCACCGGCCGCAGGCGGGAGCCGAGCACATGGGCCACGATGGGCGCGAGGATTCCAAGAAGGAGCGCCATGCCCAGGGGCATCGCCGCGCCGAGGCTGCCCGACAGCCAGAGCCCCAGGGCCGGGAGGTAGAAGACGAGGGGCCCGAGCGCCGTATGGAAATCGCGGTTCGGCACCTGCCCGGCCGAGATCCGGTAGGCCCCGTCGAGGAAGATGAAGAGGTCGTTCACATAGACCGTCGTCACGGTCTGGCCCGGCAGGGCGAGCGCGAGCGCGAAGGCTGCGGCTGCGGCCATGAGCAGCCTGCCCGTCATATCCGAGGGAACGGCGGACAGCGTCATGGGGAGGCCGCCAGGCGCTGCTCCGCCCCGCCGCAGGTGGCGCATCCGCTCTGCGCGGGTACGCGGCGCCGATGCACGATCCAGTGCTCGCTCTCGCTCACGACCTCGAACTCCGCCGCGAGGACGGGGCGGAAGAAGGCCGCCGGCGAACGTCCTTCCTTGTCGGCGCGAGCCGCGTCACTGTCCTCGGGCGGCTTGGGCTCGAGCGCCACGGCGACATCGGCAAGAAGACCGGCCGCACGGTGGGCCGCCGGCGGGCCCACCGTGCGCTCCCATTGCAGCCAGGGCAGGTCACCCCGCGGCGGCCGCAGGCCGAGAGCCGCCGAGAAGGGGTTGGCGGTGTCGAGCACCGCGATCCGTTCGGGGCGGGGATTGAGGGCGGCGAGTACAGCGGCGCCGTCCGTCACGGTCTTGAGGTAGTCGATCCCGCCGCCATGATCGCCCCAGGTCCAAAGATTGGCGAAGCGGACGCCGTCGAGGCTCGCGAAGGGGACGGGATCGCCCGCGCGCTGGGCTGCCGCGACCGTGTGGAGCCCCAGCGCCAGCGTGCAGTGGACGATGGTCGGCAGGACAAGCGCCAGGAAGAGGAGCTTGGCTCCCGCGGCGGCGCTCCAGCGGTCCCGCTCCGGTGCCGCGATGCCGTCATTCGCGTGCCGCAGGATCGTTTCGGCCGCCACGGCCGCTGCCGCATGAAGCGTGATGATCCCCCAGGACTGGAAGTTCTGGTTGATGATGAGAAAGCCGACGATGCCGCAATAAAGGTAGAAGATCGCATCCCGCAGGCTGCGCGTCCGACGGAGCGCCAGCACGGCGAACAGGATGACGAGCACGTAGTCGGTCAGGCTGACCAGGATGTGATCGAGGATCTGGCCCCAGGAGCCGCGCAAGGCACCGCTGATCGCGAGGGCCGCCTGCAGATCGGCCAGGTAGGCGCGCGAGGAGTGCCAGGCGAGTTCGACGACGAGCATTGCGGCCGCGATGCCGACCAGGGCTCCCAGCACCCACCGGCGCTGGCGGCGATCAAGGAGCAGCAGCACCAAGAATCCCAGCGCCGCAGCCCCATAGGTCGCCTTGGTGTAGATCGCGACGAGAGTGAGGATGGCGGCGCATAGGCCATCGAGCGCGCCGGAGCCCGGCGCTTGGCGCGGCCCAAGGTGCAGGATGAGGAGAGCACCGAGAACCGCCCAGCCGATCCGGTTGTAGAACTTGGCGAAGGTGAGGGCATTGACGCCCTCGCCCAGATTGATGGGCGTCGCGAGGATGAGAACGAGAAACGCCCCGAAGAGCACCGCAAGGAAGGGGTGCAGCCGGGACGCCAGCACATAGGCGACCACCGGCGCGAGTACGAGAAGCACGAGCGCCATGCCGAGCGGCATGGCGGCGCCGAGATGGCCGGAGAGCCAATAGCCCGCGGCCGGCACATAGGAGGCGAGCGGCCCAAGCGGCGTCTGGAAATCCTGGTTCGGCACCTGCCCCCAGGAGACGCGATGGGCGTGGTCGAGGATCAGGACGAGATCGGCAAGATAGCGTGTCGCCACCGTCTGGCCGGGAAGGGCGAGGACAAGAGCGCATAGGGCCGCGAGCCCGAGCACGAGGCCCGCAGCCGGCCAAGAGCGTCCTGCGCTGGCCGCTCTGATCTGGGCGGAGTCCATGCTCATCCCCGAAGCCCCCGCCGGCCCAGGCGCTGGGACATCGCGATACGTTTGCGGGCCCGGGTCGGCGGACCCGGCGGTTCAAGGTGATTGGCGTCCATGCCGCCTCACATAGAGCCGACCACCTGGCTCGACCACCAGCGCACCGGGTGCGTCGACCAGCTGGCTCGACCGCCAGCGCTCCGGGTGAGCCGACCGCCCAGGTCGAACGCCAGCGCATAGCCGGCTAGCGGCCCTTCCGGATCCGCATATGCGGTGTCGTGCGACGGCCGGGCGGGTGCCCCGTCGCTCGGCTGGGCTGCGACATTCCGCACCCAGGACTCTGCGAGGACCCAAGAACCTAGCGCTGGAACAGTTCTGCGGTGCCGGCGTTAGCACGCGTCCAGTCCCGGCGGGCCGTCTTAGTCGTCTGCTGCGTTGTTACGAAGTTCGCCTGCTTCAGACACTTGGACCTCAGGCACGGGAACCATCTCATGACGCCAAGCGACTCCGCACCACTGCGCCAGGGAACTGTTGTCTGGTTCGGGCTCAGCCTGATTCTCTTCGCTGTACTTGCGATTGCGGGATCTTGGCTGGCCGGGGGCGAGGATGTCTGGCAATCGTTTGCGTCCGTGCCGCTCATCACCGTTCTCGGGATGCTGTTTCTATCCCTCGTCAACTATCTCTTTCGGGCGATCCGCTGGCACATCTGCAGCCTGGTGATCGGCGTCGAGGTCCCCTTCCGGCGCGACCTCACCTACTACATCGCCGGGTTCGCGCTCACGATGACGCCGGGCAAGATCGGCGAAGCCTTCCGCCTCTATCTGCTCAAGAAGAACCATGGCTATGCCTATGGCCAGACCGCCGCGCTCGCCCTGACCGATCGCCTTGCGGACGCGGTCGCCCTGCTGGTCTTGTGCATTATCGGCCTGTCCTATTTCACGGCGCAGAGCTGGCTCATCGTCGGCGCCTTCGCTCTCCTCGCGGTTCCCATGCTGATCGTCGCGGCGCCCAAGATGGCGGAGCAGGTTCTGCTGCGCCTCATGATCATGATGCGGGCTCCGCGCCGGCTCAGGGATTTCGGCGTGCAGACCATGCGGCAGATCGCGGCCATCAGCGACTGGCGCGTGCTCTTCCTCACCCTGATCCTCGGCGTCGCGGGGTGGCTTGCGGAGGCCTACGCGCTGAGCCTCGTCCTGTCGGCGCTCGGCGCCGACATTCCGCTCGCCGCCTGCGCCTTCATCTTCGCGGCGTCGGCGCTTGCGGGTGCTCTCGTGCTGCTGCCCGGCGGTCTCGGCGGGACGGAGGCCAGCATGGTGGGGCTGCTGGTTCTCAGCGGCGTCGATATGGGAGCGGCTGTTGCGGCCACGGGCCTCATCCGGCTGACCACACTCTGGTTCGCGACGGGTCTCGGCCTCATCGCTCTGCCGATGGCATTCGACTTCTCGTCCATCAAGGCGGCTCTCAAGGCACCGCGGCTGGCTCCACGTGCCGGGCGGCTCAGCCTCGCCTTGCGCAACGCCCGCCGGATCCGGCAACCGGCCCGTTGACGAGGTGCGGGGGCGCAAGCCCCGCGAGGCGCCATGCGAGGCCGCTCCGCCAGGAGCGGCCTCCCATCGACGCTCACCGGCCGACGACGAAGACGAGCGCCAGCACAGTCACGACGATGATCCCGGCCAGGAACACGGCCCAGTGGGCATAAGCTCGGCCGGTCTCGGGTCTCACGGGAACAGATTGTTCGGCGGCTCGGGGGGTAAGGGCCACCGGCTCGGCGGCGGGCTGCGGCACCGGCTCCTTCAGGTACAGATCCGGGGCGCCTGCCATGAGGGTTGGTCGATGCCGCGGCCCGGCCAGCAGCTCCTCGTCGAGCTCCACCGGCACGCCGGCCTCTTCCAAATGGACCACCACCAGAGCGATCTCGTCGGGCGTCATCGTCTCCACGGGCAGAGCCGAGGCCAGATCCTCTGTCGTGAGGTGGCCGCGGCTGCGACCGTGCGCGATCAGCTGCTCGAGGGTGTCGGATGCGATCATGCTGGGTCGGTTGATCATGGGAGACCAACAACCGACAGCCCCGCAAGGTTGCCGAAGCGCTTGCACGCGGCGGTGTTCTTGGGGCGAAGCGTCCACTGCGTTCCCCTCGTAGGCGAACGGCCGCAAGCGTCACCAGCCGACCGAACTTGTCGGCAGGCAGATCGTTAGCTCCGCAGGGCAACCCCATATCGGGAGAACGCGGATGCTGAAGACGATCAAAGGGACGGCCTTAAGCGTATTCCTCATGCTGTGGAGCACCTGGGTCATGGCCCAGACGGCCCCGAGCGGAGCTCCCTCGCCCGGCGCGTCCTCCCCCTCCGGCACGACGACCAGCCAGAACCCGGGCGGGCCGCCATCCGGGACGACCACGAATGCCAATCCTGGCGGCGCCGGAGACGGTCTGAACTGGATCTGGATCGTCCTTGCCGCGGTGGTCATCGCGGGCATCGTGATCTACCTGCTCGGACGCAGGCGCTCGCGCACCTGACATCCCGACCGATCTCCTGCCTCTGCACGGGCTTTGGCTCAAAACAGGATGTCGGCGCAACGCTCGTTCGCAGGCGTGAACGCGGGGCGACTTGCGATCGCCCTGCTTCAGCGCCTGACGAATCAGGACATCGCGCGAACTCGGCGGGCTTGAGGGGACCACCCTCAAGCCCGACGGGACGGAGCAGCTTTCGACCGTCGCGCATTGGCACTGCGGCAGCGGCATCCCATCTTACCTGGAGATGTCCAGCATACCCGCCCTGGCTGCGGCCGCCCCAGCCCCCTTCCTCACCTTCTCCGGTGTGCCGCGGCGCGTTGGGGTGGAAATCGAGTTCCTCGGCATCGGTGCCCGGCGGGCCGCGGCCGTGCTCGCGGGTGTAGCCGGAGGGGACGTAGTCGAGGAGGATCCTCACGCCTTCCGTATCCGTGGCACGGCTCTCGGCGACCTCGCGGTCGAGATGGACCTGCGCCATCTCCATGCCCATCGTCACCCGAACCTCGGCGTCCCCCGGCTTGCGCCCCACCTGGCCCATTGGCTTGGCCAGCTTGCGGCCCCGTTCGTGCCCCGGGAGCTGATCACGGGACCTATCGAGATCGGTCGCCTGACGGTGGTCGACAGCCTCATCGTCGCGCTGCGCCAAGCGGGCGCGCGCGGCCGCGGGGTCATCCTTTTCGACGCGCTCAGCATGCATTTCAACATCGACCCGCCGCAGCTCGATGCGCCGACCCTGACGGCGTATATGAGAGCCTACCTGCGCGTCGACGGCGACCTGCGGCGCGAGGTAGCCTCCGGATGGCGGCAGGCGGCCGCCCTTCCTCCGGACTTCCCGCCGGCCTACCGGCAGCTCGTCCTACAGGACGCCTACAGGCCCGACCTCGATACGTTCGCGGCCGATTACCTTGCCGCTAACCCGACTCGCAAACGCGCCCTCGATCTCCTGCCGATCCTCTCCGTGCTCGCGCCCGAACGTGTCCACCGGGCGCTTCCGCACGAGAAGATCGGTCCGCGGCCGGTGCTGCACTACCGGCTCCCGCAGGCTCATGTGAGCGATCCCGCGTGGAGCATCATGCCCGATTGGCAGCTTTGGCTGCGCGTGGAGGCCTTGGCCCTCGACGAGCTCGCCGCGAAAGCAGGCAGCGAGCCGCGCTCCGCGAGCGGCTGACTGCTGCAACCCTCGCGAAAGCGCCCTGGGCCTTCCCGGTCGATGCTCCACGTCTGTGCGGGCCGACCGCCGACGGTAGGCGCTCGCTTGGCCGCGAGCCGGCCCGGGCTCCGATCGCTGGCTTCGCCGTGATGGGGGCGGGTCCATGGGCGAGGCGAAATCCGGCCAGGGCTGCTGCACCTGGAATGGGGGCCTGGGTCAGTTCGCGGCAGCCTGCCCCGTCGACGCGCTGGGCTGCTTGGGTCTGCCGTGCGCTGTGCCGGCCGCGAAGGTAAGACGTGAGGTGTCGATGTCGGTCATGCAACGGGTTTCCAGAGGGTGCGAGGTCGCGCGGTTCAAGCTGCTGCCGACAGGCGGAATCCGGCTTGATGGAATCGTGACCGAGCGCGCCACATGGTCTCCGGGAGGTGACGGGGGCAGGCGTCGCCCTGGCGGTCATCGCCGCGTTAGGATGGTGCAAACAAAAATCCTAATATGCGGCGGCTGAGCTTTGACACCTGGGCCTACCTATGTGACGCATAGTCATGTCCTTGGATTGGGCCCACACACCTGCCGTTGCCGGGGAAACGGGCGCGATGGTGTGGCCCTGCTCCGGGCCCGGAGGGGCCGTGTCGATCTCAAGGCAACCCGCGATGATCCATGAGGCAGGCCCGGTACGTGACATGCGCAGTTCATCGGATCTGACCAGAGTGCAGCCGCCGCGCCATGCGGCGAGGGGGCTCCATGCACGGCGGGCCTGACGCCAGAACGCGTGAGTTCGACTTCCTCACCGGTGGTGAGTTGGCCCGCCGGATGCGCGAGCACGACTGGACCAAGAGCCCTCTCGGTCCGCCGGAGCGCTGGCCGCAATCCCTGCGTTCGGTCGTCGGGCTCATGCTGGGTTCGCGCTATCCAATGTTCGTTGCCTGGGGCCCGGACCTCGCTTTCCTCTACAACGACGGCTACGCTCCCATCCTCGGCAGAAAGCACCCGCATTCGCTCGGCCGCCCATTCCAGGAGGTTTGGGTGGACATCTGGGCCGATATCGAGCCGCTGGTGGCGAAGGCACTCGCCGGCGAGGCGACGTTTCACGAGAACCTTCATCTCCTGATGGAGCGCAACGGCTACCCCGAGGAGACCTGGTACAGCTTCTCCTACTCGCCCGTCCGCGACGAGAACGGCCAAATCGCCGGCATGTTCTGCGCCTGCACCGAGACGACCGCACAGGTGCTGGCCGACCGGCACGCGATGGCGGAGCGCCAGAAGATGGCGCGCATGTTCGAACAGGCGCCGAGCTTCATGGTGATGCTGCGCGGGCCCGAGCACCGGATCGAGTTCACCAACCCTGCCTACCAGCGGCTGATCGGTCATCGCGACGTCCTGGGCAAGACCGTGGCGGAGGCGCTGCCGGACGCTGCGGCGCAGGGGTATGTCGACCTCCTCGACCGGGTATACCGCACGGGTGAGGCGCTCACGTCCACCGGCGCCGCCTACGCGGTCCAGGCGATGCCGGGCGGTCCGGTCGACCAGCGCTTCGTCGACTTCGTCTATCAGCCGGTGCGGGATCCCGAGGGCGCGGTGGAGGGCATCTTCGTCGAGGGCTCCGACGTCACGGACCGGGTGAGAGCCGAGATTGCCCTGCGCGAGAGCGAGGAACTCAACCGCCGCGTTCTGTCGAGCTCGGACGATTGCATCAAGACGCTGAGCCTCGACGGGAGGCTCGAGACCATGAGCGAGGGCGGGCAGCGGGCGCTCGGGATCGCCGAGTTCGCGCCGTTCGTCGGGACGGCGTGGGCCGATGCCTTCGAACCGGAGGGACGCGCGGCGGCGCATGCCGCCATGGCCGAGGCACGGGCCGGCCGGACGGCACGGTTCGAGGCGAAGCTCCGGACGCAAGCGGGCGTTCTGCGGGATTGGGACACGGTCCTGACCCCCGTCATCGGGGACCAGGGGCGGCCTGAGCGCATCCTGGCCCTGTCGAGGGACATCACCGCGCGACGGGAGGCCGAGGCGCTGTTGCGCGAGAGCGAGGCACGTCGCGTCTTCCTTCTCAACCTAGGCGATCTGACGCGCCCGCTCTCCAACCCCACCGAGGTCGTGGAGGCGACCACGCGAGCGCTCGGCGAGTATCTCGGCGCAACGCGGGTCGCCTATGCGGAAATCGACGAGGCGGCAGGCCGGGCCACCACCCGTGGGGGCTGGACCGACGGATCGGCCCTCCACCTGCCCGAGGTCGTCCGGCTCAGCGATTTCGGCGGGCGCCTGATCGCGAGGCTGCGCGCCGGGGGTACGCTGCGCGTCGACGATGTTCGCGGCGACGAGCATACCCGGGAGAGCCTCCACGCGCTCGAAGCGATCGGCGCCCGCGCCCTCGTGAGCGTGCCCCTGTTCAAGGACGGCGTCTTCGTCGTGAACCTCAATGTCCACCAGGACCGTCCGCGCGTATGGACGGACACGGAGGTGGAGCTCATCAGGGCTGTGGCCGAGCGGACCTGGGAAGCGGTCGAGCGCTCGAGGGCCGATGCGGCGCTGCGCGCCAGCGAGCGCGAACTCCAGCGTCTCACCGATACGCTCCCCGTCCTCGTGGCCTACATGGACCGGGAGGTGCGCTACCGCTTCCTCAACAAAGCCTATGAGGATTGGCTTCCCTACCGCCGGGATGAGCTGCTTGGGCAGCGCGTGCGCGATGTGGTGGGCGAGGAGGCCTACACCTCGGTCGAGCACTGGGTCGAGCGAGCGCTGGCTGGCGAACGGGTCACATTCGAGCAGTTCATGCCCTATCGGGCCGGCGGGCGCCGGCACATCCGTGTCGAGTACCTGCCGCGGGTCGGAGATGACGGGCAGGTGGAGGGCTTCTACTCGCTCTTCCAGGACGTCAGCGAGGCAAAGCGCGTGGAGGCCGCCCTCCGGGCCAGCGAGGCACGGCTTGCGGCCATCTTCACCGAGGCGCCGGTCGGATTGTCCGAGGTCGACCTTGAGGGCCGCTTCCAAAGCGTCAACGCGGCACTCTGCGGGATGCTGGGCCTGTCGCGCCAGGACGTGGTCTCGCTGGGCGTCGCAGACATCACCGACCCGGACGACATCGCCCTGAGCATGGCGAATTTCCAGCGCACGATCGAGACCGGCGAGCCGGTCACGTTCGACAAGCGTTACGTGCGCCGCGACGGCACCACTCTGTGGGCCAACAGCAGCCTGACCCGCCTCGACGACGAAGAGGGCCGGCCGCGCGGCGTGCTCGCCGTCACGGTCGATTTGACCGAGCGCCAGGCGCAGGAGGCGGCCCTTCGGGAGGAGACGCGCACCCTCGAGACCCTGAACCGGACGGGCGCGCAGCTCGCCGGAGAACTCGACCTCGACCGCCTGCTCCAAACCGTGACAGACGCCTCCGTCGAGCTGACCGGCGCGCGGTTCGGGGCGTATTTCCACAACATCATGGACGAGACCGGGGAGCGCCTGCACCTCTTCACGCTGTCCGGCGCCGATCGCGCCAGCTTCGAGGCGATGGGACGCCCCCGGGCGACCGCCATCTTCGGTCCGACCTTCCGCAATGAAACGATCATCCGCTCGGATGACATCCCGCGCGACCCGCGATACGGCCGGAACGCGCCGCACCAGGGAATGCCGGTGGGCCATCTGCCGGTGCGCAGCTATCTCGCGATTCCGGTCGTCTCCCGGACGGGCGAGGTGCTCGGCGGACTGATCTTCGGCCATCCGGAGCCCAGTCGGTTCACCGAGCGTCACGAGCGGCTGATGCAGGGCCTCGCCGCGCAGGCCGCCATCGCGATCGACAATGCACGGCTGTACCGGGTCGCGCAGAACGAACTTGAGGAACGCCGTCTGGCCGAGGCGCGATTGCGCGAATTGAACGAGACGCTCGAGCAGCGCGTCGCCGAGCGCACGGCCGAGCGGGATCGCATGTGGGACACCTCGCCCGATCTCATGCTCGTGATGGATTTCGAGGGCTACTTCCGGCGGGTGAACCCAGCCTGGACGACGATCCTCGGGTACGCGACCGAGGAACTCGAGGGGCACCATGTCACCGAGTTCGTGGCCGCGGAGGACCATCGCGAGACAAGGGAGGCCTATCAGACGGCAGCGGCGGGCGGGCAGGCCAGGATCGTGAACCGCTATCGGCACAAGGACGGCTCCACCCGCTGGATCTCGTGGGTGGCCGCACCGGCCGCGGACGTGACCTACGCGACCGGCCGCGACATCACAGCCGAAATCGAGCGCCAGGCGGAGCTGGCGCAGGCCCAGGACGCCCTGCGGCAAAGCCAGAAAATGGAGGCGATGGGCCAGCTCACCGGCGGCGTGGCGCACGACTTCAACAACCTGCTCACGCCCATCATCGGCAGCCTCGATCTTCTGGTGCGCCGCAGCGTGGGCAGCGAGCGCGAGCGCCGGCTGATCGACGGGGCGCTTCAATCCGCCGAGAGGGCGAAAACCCTGGTGCAGCGCCTCCTCGCCTTCGCGCGTCGCCAGCCGCTGCAGCCTGTGGCGGTCGATCTCGTCTCGCTGGTCCACAGCATGGCCGGCCTGATTGGCTCGACGCTCGGGCCGCAGATCGACATGCGGGTGCAGATCGAGCCCGACCTGCCTCCGGCGGTGGCCGACCCCAACCAGCTCGAGATGGCGCTCCTGAATCTGGCCGTGAACGCCCGCGATGCCATGCCGGAAGGCGGCGCGCTCACGATCGGGGCCGCTCGCGCGAGCGTCCGTGGCCGCTCCTCGGAGCTCAAGCAAGGCCATTACGTGCGCCTGTCGGTCAGGGACACCGGAATGGGAATGGATGAGGCGACGCGCGCCCGTGCCATTGAGCCGTTCTTCTCGACGAAAGGCATCGGCAAGGGCACCGGGCTCGGCCTCTCGATGGTGCACGGACTGGCCGCGCAGCTCGGCGGCGGGCTGATGATCGAGAGCCAGCCCGGAGAGGGCACGACGGTAGAGCTGTGGCTTCCGGTGAGCCACGTGCCGGCCGAGGCGGACGGATCCAGCGGCTCCGCGCCCCAAGCCCAGACCACGCGGGGACGAGCCCTTCTCGTGGACGACGAGGACTTGGTGCGCATGAGCACGGCCGACATGCTGACGGATCTCGGCTACGGGGTGGTGGAGGCGGGCTCCGCCGAGGAGGCGCTGCGCCTCCTCGGTGAAGGTCTCGCGCCCGACCTTCTCGTGACCGACCACCTCATGCCGGGGATGAACGGGGCCGAGCTGGCGCGGCAGGTGCGACTGCTCCGGCCGGATCTGCCGGTGCTGATCGTGTCCGGTTACGCCCAGGTGGACGGGATCGCGCCCGATCTGCCGCGCCTCACCAAACCGTTTCGCAATGCCGAGCTGGCCGCAAGCCTCGCGGCCCTGGTCCCGGCTCAGGCCGGTTAGGGGCGTTCAGATCAAGGAACGCTGATCGGGCTCGGCCTGGCTGCGGACCGTCGGCCTGCGGCGCAGATCGCCCGGTGAGGGGCCGGAACGCAAGGGTGCAGGCCCCGAACAGCTCCGCCGTCGGCGGCGGTCTAGGCGGCTGGGGCGAAGGCCTGGTCGTTCAGGCTGCGCACGATATCCGCGGCGGGCTGCGGGCGGCCGAGACAGAAACCCTGTCCTTCGTCGCATCCAAGCAGATGCAGCATCCTGATCTGCTCTTGGGTCTCGAGACCTTCCGCATTGGTCCGGATGCCGAGGCTGTTCGCCAGGGCCACGACGGCCTGAACGATGGCAACCGCTTCCTGATCGTGGGGGATGCCCACGATGAACGATCGATCGATCTTGATCTTGTCGATCGGAAACTTGCGGATGTAGCTCAGGGACGAGTACCCGGTTCCGAAATCGTCGAGCGCGAAGCTCACGCCGCGGCTCCGCAGGAGGTTCATGCAGTCCTGGATGGACGCCTTTTCCTGAATGAAAAGGGATTCCGTGATTTCGAGTTCCAGCTGTTCGGCAGGCAGCCCTGAGCGGCTCAGGGCTTCCGAGACCGAGGCCACCATGTTGCCACGGGTGAACTGGAGCGGCGACACGTTGACCGCGACCTTGATATGGCCCGGCCACGCCGCGACCTCCGCACAGGCCTGTTGCAGCACCCAATCGCCGAGCGACTCCATGAGGCCAATCTCCTCGGCCACCGGGACGAATTCCGAGGGGGACACGAAGCCGCGGTCCGGGTGATGCCACCGCAGCAGCGCCTCGACGCCGACGAGCTGGCCCGTGCTCAGGGCGAATTGCGGTTGGTAGGCGACCGTGAACTCCCTGCGGGCGAGCGCATCCCACAGCTCGACCTCGAGCTGCTGCCGCGCCTGGAGCGCCACGTCCATGGACGACTCATAGAAGCAATAGGATCCGCCGCCCTCCTTCTTCACGCGGTAGAGGGCGGTGTCCACGTTCTTCATGATCGTCGTGATGTCGCAATTGCGACCCGTGAACACGGTGATGCCCACGCTCGCGCCGATCACGAGCCGGTGGCCGTAGATCTGGTAAGGTTGGCTCAGATGCGTGATGAGACGATCCGCGAAGTCCCGGAGAGCCTCGTCGTCGACCGTTCCGCTCCACAGCACCGCGAACTCGTCACCGCCGAAGCGCGCCAGGACATGAGGGGCGGGTAGTAGCTCCAGGGCTCTGCGGGCCACCGCCTGAAGGAGCAGGTCGCCGACGCCGTGCCCGAAACTGTCGTTGACGCTCTTGAAGCGGTCGAGGTCGAAATAGAGCACGGCCGCCGGCTCCCCGTTGCCCTGGCCGGGGCCGAAGGATTCCGAGAGGCGCTCCACGAAGTGGTTGCGATTGGGAAGGCCGGTGAGCGTGTCGAAGCGGGCCAGATAGGCGAGGCGCTTCTCGGCAAGCCGACGATCCGTGATGTCACGAAAGCTCAGGCAGGCGACGAACCGGTCGGGTCCGCGCTCGCCAAGCGGGGTCGGGCCGCCATGCAGACGCGAGGGCGTGATCACATATTCGATGGTGCGCTCGCCCAGGCGCCCGCTCCCAAGGCAGAGCTCCTGCGGCTGCTGGTCGGTCCAGGCCCCTTCCGCGCAGGCGGCGATGGCCTGCAGCATGCGGCTGCTCAGCTCCGGCGGGATGAGCTCGGAAGCCGGCCGCCCTCTCCACCTACGGTGGACGTCGGGCTGCAGGATCTCGGCGGCCGAACGGCTGGACCATTGAATGGTCCCTCGGTCGTCCACCACGACGATTCCATCGAAGCTGTCGGCGACGACCTGCTCCAGAAGCGTCTGTGCGTTGATTTTCGCGGTGCTCGCGAGAGCTACGAGGATCTGCTGCACGCCGATCTCGCGGACCACCGCCGCGCCCGCGAGCATGACGAGAGCCATCTGCCAGGCCGAGGTATCGATCAGAAGAGGCCATCGGAGCTGGATCCCGAAGGCGGCACCCTCGATGGCGAGGGACAGACCGGCGAGGTGGAGGAGCGCCCCGCGCCAAGTCAGCGCCCGGCCCCAGAGGACCGCTGCCGCGATCAGCGCAAGACCACCGAGCGTCACCCAGGGACCCGTTGCGCTCAGGGCCCGCCCTTGAAGCATAGTCTCGGCCCCGAGAGTCTGCACAAGCGCCCCTGGAATCATGCCGTGGACGGGCACATGGAAGAAGTCGCGGAGTTCGATGGCGCTGGCGCCGATGATCACCTTCTTGCCGCGCACGCGCTCGGGATTGATCGTGTGGCCGAGAAGGTCGGCGACGGGAATCCTGTCGATGGCGCCTGCCGCGATGCTGAAGTCCACGAGGATATGGCGAGGGCTCGCCTGCGCCCCGCCTAGCATGGCGCCGACCGACGGTGTGAGCTCGCCCTGAAGCATGCTTCCTAGAGGATAGCGCCGCACGGTGCCATCCGGGTCCGCGCGCACGTTCACGCTTGCGGGCCACGCATGAGCTTTGAAGCGTTCGAGGGGGCTGTTCACGAGCGAGCCGCCCCCTGCCTTGGATCCGGAGGCCGGCTGCTGGAAGGTGGCCAGGATGATCGATGCTTTCGCGGCGCGGATCGCTGCCTCAAGCGCCTCGTCGTCGGCCTCCGTGGAGGGTGCGCTGAAGTCGATGTCGAACGCGATCTCGGAGGCGCCGAGTTGATCGAGGCTCCGGATCAAGTCGGCGTGGATGCGCCGGGGCCACGGCCAGCGGCCGACCTCCGCGATGCTGCGGGCATCGATGTCGACCATGACGATCTGCCCCGAGGGCGCCCGCGCCTGCGCTGCGAAGCGTGCCTCCGCGAGCCAGTCGTGGACCGTCTGGAGGAAGCCTGCGCCGTGGGTGAGGGCGCTGAGGCTGACGATGAGGCAGATGATCAGGCTGCGTCTAAACACGGAAGGCTCACGATGGGAGAGACGATGCCGGTGCGCTCCACGCGGGTGCTGCGAAAACTTCAGCGCCTATCCCCGCCGTCCTGATCGCCCCTGCCGCCCCGGCCGCCCTGATCGCCTTTGCCGCCTTGATCCCCCTTGCCGCCCTTGTCGCCTTTGCCGCCCTGATCGCCCTGACCCCCTTTGTCGCCCCTGCCGCCCTGATCGCTTTGGCCGCCCTGATCGCCTCGGCCACCCTTGTCGCCCTGATCGCTCCTGCCACCCCTGTCGTCCCCGTCACCCCGAGAATTGCCAGCGCCGCCGCTAGCCCCGTTGTTCCCATGTCCGCCATGAGCGCTCCCGCCGTCGGACCGACCTTGCCCTTGGCCTTCGCCGCGTCCGGGCGATCCCCCGCCGCGATCGTCGGAGGCGCCGCGTCCGCCGCCCTGCGCTCCCGCGCCCGCATCGCCGCCCGACGGGGAGCCACCTCGGCCGCCGGCATCGTTGGCGGGCCCGCGTCCCTGATCCGAGCCGCGCTGCGAGTCGGCAAAGCCGCTATAGGACGCGCCGCGCGCGCTCGTGTCCGCCGATCTTGTATCGAAGGATTTCACGCCGGCTGCCTCCACCTGGGCCGACCGCGAGGGGCCCTGCTGCACGTTGGGCGCGCGCCCGAGGCCACTCGTCTGCAATCCGTCTCGGGTCGAGGGCTGGACCGACGCTCTCTGGCCGGCGGTCAACTCAGCGCGCTCACCGCTTTTGAGGTCGGAGACCTCGACCATGCCCCGGCTCACGGCCACGGTGGCGTCGCGCTGCGTGACGCTCACCGTGAAGCGCGTGCCCTTCACGACGGCCGCAAGGTAGGGCGTCTCGACCGAGAAATGCCTCACATTGCGCTTCTCAACTTCGAGTTCCGTCCGCCCGGTTTGCTGAAGGATCGTGGTCGTCCCGAAGAAGGTCGAACTGCGGGCCGACAGCACGGTATTCGGGCTCACCATAATGCTCTCCGCACCGCGCACCAGTTGGGCGCGGGCGTTGCCGCTCGTGGAGAAAGTCGCCCCTTCGGGCAGGATCATGCCGGCGGCCGCCCGGATGGTGGGGGCGTCCGGCGAGGCGATGAACGCCTGCCCCGTGACCTTCGCCACAACCCAATCGGCGGCAAGGGCCGACGAGGAGAAAAGAAGCATAAGTGCGCAAGCACCGAAGTAACGAATAGTTAAACACGCGCGCATGGTGGTCCCATCAGCAATTTTGTCTGTTTTATCAGAAAATGAGACCGCTGCGACCTTGGCGGGCGTGCGCGGCGCGGCTTTCGCGACTGGTCGTTAACGTTGCGTGAGACAGGTGACGGAGTTTTGCGACGTCGCAATAAGCTGCCGAAAAGGTGCCGGGGCAGCCATGCGTCATGAACCTCGGCGCAGCCCGGAGGAGGGAGCTGCGCCGATTGACCTCGACCCGAAATGAAGGCGGACAGGAATGTCTAGATCTGTGCCGGATCGCGCTTTGCCGGCTCGACCACCACATTGGGCGGTGGACCTTCCGGCTTGCTCCGCAGGACATCCTGGAGCTCACCTTCAGCGACTGCCGCGGCCGTCTCGTCCGGTGTCGCCCGCGTGATTTCCCGCGTGCCGCTCGCCGTGCTCGGCTCGGCTTGGGCCGATTTTTCGCTCATCACATCCGCGACCGCCTGGGGCGGGATGAGCCCGAGATCGGCCGCGTGCTCGGCCATGGCGAGGCTGTCGGCCGCGAGGACGAGGCTGCTGCCGGCCGTGGCTACGGCCGCGGCGAGACCTTCGATCTCCTCGATCCTTCGCTCGTCGCGCGAGACGTTGCGGATGTAGACGGCAAGCACGCGGCCGGGATGCTCCTCCACGATCTGTCGGTACACCTCCGGGTCATGCTGCCCGCTATCCCCGATGAGAATGAAGGGTAGGTCGCTGTAAAGGCCCAGCATGTTGCGGATCAGGTCCTGTTTGTGATCCTCCGCTTTGCGCGGCAGCGGACTTTTCCACGACACGCCCCACTCGCGCAGGAAGAGCATGGGGCCGACCGGGATGCCATGCAGGTCGAAGAACTCGTCGAGGATGTTGTAGAGGCCCCAGGGGGCACGCGACACATAGAGGATCGGGTTCGCTTCCCGTCCCGACGCTCCCGTGTGAAGAGCCTTGTACAAGGCGGCGACGCCGGGAAAGGCGACGCGGCTCTCGGCATCCTCGACGAACAGACGCCAGAGCATTCCGATCTTGTTGGCGACGCCGGTATGCATGATCGTGTCGTCGATGTCGCTGATCACCACATAGCGGCTGCCCTCCGGCGGGATGAAGACCTGACCGCGTGCCTCGACCCGTTGCGGATGTTCGAGGACGAGGTCGATCGTATGCCAAAGATCCTGTGCCGGCGGCTCCGAGCGCGGGCGCAGATGCACCCGGAAATAGCCGTCCCCATCGGTGGTGACCCGCTCTTCGGTGTCGTAGAACCGGGCGCTCACGACGGCGCCGGCGATCGTGCGGCGGCTCAGACGCCGGCCGATGTCGCGCAGCTGCGACAGAAACCCGTCGTCACGGATCGAGCGCGTGGACCGCGACTGCCTGAAGACCCGGCCGATCACGAAGACCTCCGTTCTGGAGCCGTAACCTCGGTAAGGCTCCAGAACGATCCCTTCCTTGCCCTGCGCCTGACGGATGGGACGCGTAACGACGGTGAGGAGCCGGGAGAGCGCCCTCCTCCATCGGGCAAGAGCGCCGGCTGACTGCATCTTCAGGGGTCTCCGTTCCACGTGGCAGGATTCGACTTAGCGCTGCGGAAGGCCGGTTTGCACCGCCAGAGTCGGCCGCTTGCCCGGCTCGCCGCGCAGGGCTTCCTGGGCGGGGGGCGGGTGCATGTAGATGTCGCGAACGGGGCGAGGGAGGGCGATCCCGTGCTCCCGAAACAGCTTCCACAGTTCGAGGAGGACCTCGCCCTTGACGTTGTGAATGCCGTTCGTCGCATCGGCGATCCAGAAGCGAAGCTGCAGCTCGATCGCATTCTCCCCGAACGCCATCACCAGCGGGTTGGGCGCCGGCATCGTCAGCACCCGCGGCGGCCGACTGGCGGCCTCGCGCATCAACTCCAGGATCAGTTCGAGATCGGCGTCCAGCGGCGCGCGTATGTCGAGCTTGAGACGCACGCGATCGCTCTTGTGGGACCAGTTGAGAACCTGCTGCGTGATGATGTCCTCGTTCGGGATCAGGTACTCCGTGCCGTCGCGCGTTTCCACGGCCACATAGCGAGCTCCCAAAGACGACACCCATCCATAGGTGCCGCCCACCTCGATGACATCCCCCGGCTTGATGGAGCGATCGAGCAGCAGAATGAAGCCGCTGAAGAGATTGGAGACCGACTTCTGGAGGCCAAGCCCGATGCCCACGCCGATCGCGCCCGTGAGCAGAGCCAACGTGGACAGGTCGATGCCGACGCTCGTCAGCGCAAACACGACCGCGATGGAGACCAGCGTGACCTTGAGGAGCTTGCCGAACAGGACCTGGGCGCGGGGCGTCAGGTCCGCGACCCTCGTGATCCTGCGCTCGAAGAGCTTGGACGCGAAATTCGCCACCCACAGCAGCACGGCGAGAGACAAAAAGCCCTTGAGGACGTTGAGGGCCGAGAGGCGCACGGTGCCGGCCGTGAGGGCCAAGCCGTCGAGCGCTTCCGTCAACGGGTTCAGAAGGTCGAGGATGTTGAGGGCGACCAATGTCCAGGCCGTCAGCGCAACGAGCCGCGCCAGCGGACGGGAGGGCACCAGATCGGAAATGAGCCGGACGGCCAGCCACGCGACCACCAAGTTGATGGCGACGCGAGCCACATCGTGCGGCCAGCCACGCTCCCTTGCGATCACGACCGCGATCCAAAGGCCCAACGTCCATACGGCGGGGGTGATCAGGGGCACGATCCTGTTGATGATCCAGTCGCGGCGGCTGGCCCAATCGTGGGTGCCGTCGGTGAGATCGCGGCTGACCCATTGACAGGTCCAGCGGCGGATCGGGCGGGACACAAGCCAGGCGAGGCCGCCGGTGAGGGCGAGCGCGGGAAGTTGGGCCAAGTTCGCGGGGGTGACGATATCCGCCAAAACCCAATCGATCAGCCGCGAAAGGTAGGCAAAGGTTGCCTCAACCGAAATCATTGCGGCAGCGTCCCCGCTCGTTGCCTCCTTTTAGGACAAACACCGTTGCCGGCCAGGGTTCCCAAGGAAGCTCGTCCGTCCCAAGGGTGATTGCGTGGAGCCGATGGCTCCAGGGGCGGCTTGGCCGGCAAAGGGGGCGGCTTCTCGCTCGGAGCGCCTTTATGGCGCGGCGGTCTAGCGGGCCGATCGTCACGTCCTCGACGCCCGCCCGTCTCCCCTGGCGGTTCTAGGTATGAGCCGCGCCCACGTGATCGGCCATCTCCGCCCCTCTCATGCCCATGGGCTTGGGCGCTCCGTCCGTGGTGTCGTGGGCGGTCTGGTGCTCCATCTCGGCATTGAGCTCGCCTCCCAGCAGAACGATGACCGCCGAGAGCCATAGCCACATCATGAACCCGACGCCGGCCCCCAGCGAGCCATAGGTTTTGTTGTAGCTGTCGAAGGTGACGACGTACCATGAGAACAGCATGGAGGCCGCGACCCACAGCAAGGCCGCAAACACGCTCCCCCATGTCACCCACCGCCAGCGGGCATCCCGTCGGCTCGGGCCGAAACGGTAGACGAAGGCCAGGCTGACGACCACGGCCGCCAGCAGGAAGGGCCATCGCAGGAAAGCGATCCATTGCTCGGTGGCTGTCGCCGAGCCGAACAGCTTCAAGGCCAGCGGCAACAGGACCACCGCCGAGATGGCCAGGATCACAAAGGCGACCCCTGCCAGCGTGAAGAGAAAGGTCGTTGCATAAAAGCGCAGGATGCTGCGCTTCTCCTTCTCGTCGTAAACGACGTTGAGCGCGTCGAAGAGCGCCGACACGCCCGAGTTGGCGCTGATCAGGGCCAGCACGAGGCTGATCACGAATGCCGTTCCCAACGTCTCGTTCTTCTGGCCCGCGATGAGGGTGACCTGCTCTCCGATGAGGGCCAGGACGCCTTCCGGCAAAATGCCCGAGAGGATTGCGAGATGGGTGCCCATGGTGCTCGCATCCGCAAACAAGCCGTAGAGCGACACGATCACGGCGATGCCGGGGAAGATTGCGAGAAGACCGAAGAAGGCGACGCTGCCGGAGGTGGAAAGAATTCGATCGGCCGTCACGGACCACAGCACGCGCCAAAAAATATCCCGCCATCCTCGCGCCGGGATCTGTTCCGGGGTGGCGGCATCCCGGCCGCGGCCGGGCTCGCGGGAGCGGGCAAGGTCGACGGACAGGCCGGCTTCGTTCCTCTCCCCCACATGGGCGCGCCAATCCTGTCCTTCCTCTGCCTTCGATGCGGGGGCGGCGGGTTCTGTCATCGGGTTCACCGGGCTACGCGAGTCTGGGCCCGTTCGCCGCCGCTCATGCTGGCAGGCTCAAGAATAGGAAACGGTCGAGATTAACTGGAGCGAGCGGGTCGAAGTTTCATGTCTGCTCCGACTATGTACCTTTGCGCATGGCGCAGAGGCTGTTCCAGGTTAGAGAAGGGGCTGTCGGTCCTTCGGCGTCCGCCCCTACCGGGAGAGTCGGGAACCCTTTGGCTGCAAGGCTGTTGACCTTATGCTGCAATGCAGCATAGCGTCTCGCCAGGCTTTCTAGGTCAAGGGATCTGTAGCCAGCCAAACGGCGGCCCTGTGTTGCGTCGGGCCTTTTTCAAACAGTCACGAATGCGAGGACGCGCTTTCAGCAGAGGCGGGAGCGTCGGGCCTGCTTCGTTTTGCATGTGAGGGATTATGACCACTATCCGCCAGCTCATCCAATCCAGTCCGGCTCGGGCCAACGAACTCTTTGCCAAGCTCGTCGACACCTCCGAGACCGCGGTGAAGACCCGCGAGCGGCTGTTTGCCGAGCTCAAGGAGGAACTGGAGCTTTTCACGAGCCTTGAGGAGCAGCATCTCTTTCCGGTGCTGCGCAAGCACAAGGAGCTGAAGGAGCTCGTTCGCGAGGCTCTCAGCGACAACAAGGCGACCCGCAAGCTTCTGACGGAGCTCGACCACACGCCGAAGGACAGCGAGGAATTCGCCACCCGGGTGGCGGAACTCCGCCGCGTCTTCCAGCAGCATGTGCGGGACGAGAAGAAGGAGCTCCTGCCGGCGGTTCTGAAGGCGCTCAGCGACGGGGAAGCGGAGGCGGTGGTCGAGGGGTTCGAGGCCGGCAAGGCCGAGATCGAGGAGGCCAAGCGCGCCGAGGCCGAGGATCGCCGCGCCGAGGCGCGACGCGAGCGCGAGCGCGCGGAGGCCGAGCAGATGCGGCTTGAGGAAGCCCGTCGCGCCGAGGCTGCGGCGCGCCGCGAGGCGGCTCGTCAGGAGCGTGAGGAGACAGAGCGTCTCCAGAAGGCCGCCGAGGCCGTCGTGACCACCGCCTGGGCGGCTCCGAGAACCGCCGAGCAGACCGTGCGGTCGGCCCAGGAAGCGGTCCGGAACGCCGTGAGCACGACCTCCGAGGTGGCGCAGCAGACGTCGGAACAGGTCGCGCAGGTGCTCGATGCCACCCGCGAGCGAACCCAGGCCCTCACGGACCGCGTGTCACAGCGCCTGCAAGCGGCGACGCAAACCGGCACGACCTTGGCTCGCAGGTTTCAGGATACCTCGGACGCCTATCTCGACATGGTTCAGTCGCGAATGCAGATGAACTTGGCGGGGCTTGATGCGCTCACCCGCTGCCGCACGCCCGCGGAGTTCCTGGCGGCGCAAAGCTCCCTGATGCGCAGCAACATGGACCTGACGCTCGCCAATACGAGGCGGGTGGCCGAGATCGCTGCTGGATTGGCCGGTCAGGCCACCCAGGCGGTCACAAGCGCGGCGGGGCGAAGCGACAGCCGGACGGCCTAACATCGCGACGGCCTGAACACATCTGCGCCCCCGGCTTCCGGCCGGGGGCGTTTGCGTTTCCACGGCGGGGCGGCGAGGGACCTCAACGCCCCGCTCTCCGATGCTGGAGCCAAGCCTGCGGAATGGGGCGAATGCGAGCTCCTTTATTCGCCAGATCTATTATGTCTTGCTAATGCATGGAAAAGCAGGCATAAGATCTTTATCGACTTTTGGCCGGACAATCGGGCTGTTTCGCTTTTGGCCTCGCCAGGCGCACGTTCGGACTTTCTTACCAATTCAATCGACGAACTGAGCTCAGAGCGTGCTTCGGCGCGCCTGTGCTCGCGCGCATCTGCATGAAACTGCGAAAGGCTACCCCGATGACTGTCGGTACTGTGAAGTTTTACAACGATATGAAGGGCTTCGGCTTCATCCAGCCGGATGATGGCGGCAAGGACGTGTTCGTCCACGCCACGGCTCTGGAGCGCGCTGGCATGCGCGGCCTCGCGGAAGGTCAGAAGGTCTCCTTCGACACCGCGGAAGACCGCCGCTCCGGCAAGGTCGCCGTCAACAACATCGAAGCGGCGTAACCGCCCGATGTTCGGCGTCGGGCACACGCCTGCGCCGCTGATCGTGAAGCCGCTCCCATGTGGGGCGGCTTTTTCGTAAGGCCCGGCCAACGACAGGCGGTGATCGTTCACGCGAGCCGGCCCTGTCGCCTTTGAGCCCTAGGAGCAACGCATGTCCCACAAGTATCAGGTCAACCAGTTGGTTCGCATCACGCATCCGCGCATTTCGGACAAGCGTGCCAGCGCGAGCGGGGTCTACGAAGTGACCCGTCTCATGCCAGCCGATGAGACCGGCGAGGTGTCGTACCGCATCAAGTCGTCCGGCTTTGGTGAGCGCGCCGTGCGCGAGAGCGAGATTTCCGCCAGGGCATCCGTCATTTGACCGGCGATGATGCCGGCTTTCGCGAGTCCCAGATCTACAATCCGATCGCGGTGCTTCGGCGAGACGACGAGGTCTTGTACGTTGCGCGGGTCGGCATGAAGGCGTCACGGCAGTTCATGGTCCTTACCGGCAAGGGCGAGCCCGCGTGGCCGCACGAGCCGCTCGGCAGCCTCTCCGATGTCGCGTGGGCGCTTCGCGCGCACCGATGGGATCCGACGACGCTTGAGCCCGTCGGCTCCCATGAGCGGCAGGCCAAGATGCTGGCGCGGCTCCTCGCCGAGAGAGCTTAGGCGCCGCAGTAGCAAACGAGCCCGCGAGAGCCGATCCTTCTGGATCGATGGTTCTCGAGGGTCCGGCCGGACCGGTCGAACCGTGGCGCCCCAGACCAAAGCCCTCTTTGCAGGTCGCCGATCGCCAAGGTACAGACTTGCGCCCGCTCTTCGGCGCCACGAACGTTCTTTGCACCCGCGACCCTTGTGGAAGCAGCGCCCGGATCGGCTCCAGGCAACTCCCCTGAAGCTCGGCAGACTGGCCAGGCTCCTGGACCGGCGCAGCGGATGTCTGAGGCTTGGAGGCAATGATGGAATACCGCACGCTCGGTGGATCTGGTCTGAAGGTTCCGGCCCTGACCCTGGGCACTGCCACGTTCGGCGGAGGCAGCGAGTTTCTGCGCAAATGGGGCGCCAGCGACGTTCGCGATGCTCAGGCGCTCGTGTCGATCTGCCTCGAGGCCGGCTGCACCATGTTCGACACGGCCGACGGCTACTCCGCCGGTCTGTCGGAGGAGATCCTCGGCCAGGCGATCAAGGGGCGGCGGGACGAGGTTCTGATCGCGACCAAGACCGGCATGCCGATGGGCCCGGGCCCGAACGACAAGGGCACGTCGCGGGAAAAGATCATCCGCTCCTGCGAGGCGAGCCTCAAGCGGCTCGGCACGGATTATGTGGATCTGTATCAGCTCCATGCCTTCGACGCGCTGACGCCGATCGAGGAGATGCTGCACGCCCTGGATAGCCTCACCCGCGCCGGCAAGATCCGCTATTTCGGCGTATCCAATTACTCGGGCTGGCACCTCATGAAGATGCTGGCGCTAGCTGACCGGCACGGCCTGCCCCGGCCTGTGACGCATCAGGCCTATTACTCGCTCGTCGCACGCGAGTTCGAGTGGGAGCTGATGCCGCTCGGGCTCGACCAGAATGTCGGGACGCTGGTGTGGAGCCCGCTGTCCGGAGCGAAGCTCAGCGGCAAGATCGGGCGCCGGAAAGAGGCGCCGGCGGATAGCCGCGCGGCCACGGATGCCAGCTGGGACGTGCCCCAGGATCGGCTCTTTGCGGTCACGGACGTTCTGGAGGAGATCTCGGCGGAGAGCGGCCACTCCGTTCCTCGCCTTGCGCTCGCCTGGCTTCTCACCCGTCCGACGGTGTCGAGCGTGATCATCGGCGCGCGCAACGCCGATCAGCTGCGGGACAATCTCGCCGCGACGGATATCGTCCTCCCATCGGAGCACGTGGCCCGCCTCGACGCGGCGAGCGCGGTGACGCCGACCTATCCTTACTGGCACCAGCGGCGAACCATGCCCGATCGCAATCCGCCGCCGGTGTGAGTAGGGGCAGGCATCGTCCTCAACAGCCGGTGCGTTTCAGGGCCGAACAGCAAGCTCTGAGCTGAGAAGCTCTGACCGGATCCCGTCGAGGGAGGCACGGTCGATGCTGCTTTTGCCGGAGACTGGGGTTCGAGCGGCGGCTCCTCGCTGGCGCTCAACCTCCTGGCAAGAAACACGATCCCGATCTCAGGCGTTCATTGACGAAACCGCCAGTTCGGGAGTTGCCCGATGTGCCGCCTATGACCACTCGCATCCGGATCGGCACAGCCGGATGGAGCATCCCGAAGGAGCACGGGGCCGCCTTCCCCATCGAGGGGAGCCACCTTGAGCGCTACGCCGCCGTGTTCAATGCCGTCGAGATCAACTCGTCATTCTACCGGCCCCATCGCCCGGCGACCTATGAACGATGGGCGGCCTCCGTGCCGGAGGGCTTCCGGTTCGCCGTCAAGGTGCCCAAATCGATCACCCATGAGCGCCGCTTGAGGGATGCGGGTGATCTCCTGGACCGCTTCCTTTCCGAAGCGGGGGCTCTTGGACCCAAGCTCGGGCCGCTGCTGGTGCAGCTTCCCCCAAGCCTCGTCTTCGATTGGGGTGTGTCGGACCTGTTCCTGCGGGAGCTCAGGGGCCGGGCTGCCGGCGGCATCGTCTGTGAACCGCGGCACCGCACGTGGTTCGCGCCCGAGGTCGATTCTCTCCTTGAGGAGCTCCGAATCGCCCGGGTGGCCGCCGACCCGGCCCCGATCCCAGGGGCTGGTGAGCCGGGCGGGTGGCGTGGCCTGGCCTATTACCGCCTGCACGGCTCGCCGCGCATCTATTATTCGCCTTACAGCGAGGAGGTTCTCGCTCAAACGGCCCACAGGCTTGCGGCGGACCGGGCGGCAGGGCGCGAAGCTTGGTGCATCTTCGACAACACCGCCGCCTTTGCGGCGACCCCCGACGCCTTGAGCGTGAGGGAGCGGGTGCGGGTCGGGGCAGGGGGCGATCCGGTCGCCAGCCACAGCGCTCCCGCCTGATGCGTAGACGACGCTGCGCTCGTCCGCGCACGCCGTGGCGCTGCGGTTGCCGGGACAAGGGAACGGCTCGCCGGAAGAGCAGGCCGGCCAGCGAGACGCGGTTTAGGAAATCACTCTCCGGAGCCCGCGAACTTTCGGGGTGGCCCCGCGTTGCTCATGAGCTCAGCAAAGGGAGGTGTGTGTGGGTCTGTTCAAGTTCATCAAGGATGCCGGCGCAAAGCTGTTTGGTGGAGGTGCTCAGGCCGCGACGCCCGATACGCTCAAACAGACGATGCAGGGGCATGGTTTCGACGCGAGCGCCCTCAACATCGATGTCCAAGGCGACCGCGTGAAGCTTTCCGGGCAGGCCATGACCCAGGAGGAGGCGGAGAAGATCATCCTGTCTCTCGGCAACAATGTCGGCATCGCCGAAGTGGATACCAGCGATCTCCAAGTCCAGCAGCCCGCCCCGCAATCCACGATGTATACGGTCCAGAAGGGCGACACCCTGTGGGAGATTGCCGAGAAGCATTACGGCAAGGGGAAGGGCGCCAAGCACACCGAGATCGTGAAGGCGAACTCGCCCCCCGTGAAGAACCCCGACATGATCCAGCCTGGCTGGGTGCTTCGCATCCCGCCGCTGGCCTGAGCCGTGCACGGCCGGGGCCCCTGGCCTAGACCGACGAGGGCTTCATCGGGAGCCGGGAGGGAGCGTCCATCGCCGCCCTCGATCCATGGCCTCCTGCCGCGGCTCACAGGGTTGGGGCGAGCGGCCGGGCGCCGGCTCAGACCGGCGGGCGAGCATCAGAGATGTTCGACGCTGAGCGCCAGGCTGGCCCGCAGCACCGTCCATCCCTGATCGTCACGCACCGCGATCCTGAATTGACGCGTGCTCCCGTCCGGCAGGTTGTCCTTGGCGATTTCGCCGAGGGTACGGCAGGCCTCGTCGTGCACCTGGTCGATGCCCTGAATCTCGAGGCCGATCTCGTCCACCGTGACGGCCTGGCCGTCATCGACGTCGAAGTAGTACCGACGCCCCGTGTCCCGTGGTGGCAGGCCAAAGGCGTCTTCTTGGGAATGGGCTGTGTCGCTCATGCGGCTCTAACACCGAAGGAGGAGGGTTTGTGCCCGCAAGCTCCCATGATCCACACCTGCGCCCGATAGGGGCCGAGGGCTATTCCGTGAGGGTGCCCGCCGATGGATGGACCGCATGGACGCGCGCAACGCCTGTCAGCGACGCGGGGAGAGCCTGCCATGGCGGCTGTCAGCCGGCGTCCGAGCCGTTCTGGCTGGACGTGCGACGCTCCGGTCCATCCTCAGAGGCAGGTAAGGTGCTGGCTCGGTGGGCCAGTTCGGCCTCCCGGTCGCGGGCGAGCCCCTCCCATTCCATCGCCATGCGCTGCAGCATGTCCCGTTGATCCTTGAGGCTGATCTGCTTGGCAATCTCACGGCAATCGCGAGCCTGCTGCCGGAAGTATGCGACTGTTCTCAAAATGCGCCCGCCTGCTGCGTGACCCAGGCTAACAGTGATTGAGGATCATCCGTGATTCTGCGTCCGTAATTGCCCCTAGGCGGTGCGAATTGCGGGCAGTCCTTGCCAGCCCCGGAGGGATGGCGGCGGAGTGTTGGGCCTCGCCTGGGGACGTGTTGGGCGCTCCTTCCTACGCCGACTTGTCCTGCGACCTCGCCCAGGTCGGCATGAGCGAACGCACCAGCTGGATCACCGTATCCGGATGGAACGGCTTGGCGATGAAGTGCATGCCCTCGGGCAGATCCCCAGGGGCCGGAGCCCGGCGGCCCGAC